>Ga0268276_1000107_pt1 | contig 96817 bp, 99 predicted proteins | sample saktaG_4_FD_190145 | JGI IMG/M metagenome (GOLD analysis project Ga0268276, IMG submission 190145) | Saline water microbial communities from Sakinaw Lake, British Columbia, Canada - sak_2010_1_5_45m | ecosystem: Environmental > Aquatic > Non-marine Saline and Alkaline > Saline ... | reverse complement strand
TCTATACCGAAACACGTGAGGCATAATAGTATAATATACATGTGCTATATCAAATAGTTTGCGGTCTGTAGGCACGGTCTAACCTGCCTTTGAAAAGGCAGGGATGCGGCCTGCTCTTTCTCCTCAACCCGAGTTAACTGACGGTATCGCTTACTTTCCTTCCCTCTACCTAATAAATTCCACTCAGTATCGTAACATGGAAATGGTAAATGTTTTCCATTTCATGAATAACTTTGAATTTACCCGAATTAAGTTGTCTATATGAGTATATATTCATGAACCACACTATGCACAACAATATACTTAGTGCGCTAACTATCCATAAAATGAATGCCGGGAGCGGGATTCGAGCCCGCGACTTCCAGATGACTCAGGCGCCCCTTATGCGTTACCCTATGAGTCTGGCGCCCTAACCAGCTAGGCCACCCCGGCATCCCTCCTCGACCGATTTATTACATAAGGGTTATGCTCTAATCCGGGCCCGCCTCGCGGCGATTCGATGGCGTCCGCGACGGGGGATAACCTTATCTTGAGCCTTTGAGATATCGGTAAATCCGATGCAATCGAGCATATCCGGCAAGGTGAGCGACTCGCTCGCCGATAAGACCGTCGTTCTCGCGGTCACAGGCAGCATCGCCGCGGTGAGGACGCTTGACCTCGTGCGCGACCTGATCAGACGGGGGGCGAAGGTCCACTGCGTCATGAGCGCTGCCGCTCAGCAGATCATCCACCCGCACGCCCTCGAGTACGCCTCCAGCAACCCCGTGATAACCGAGATCACAGGAATGGTGGAGCACGTCGCGCTCCTCGGCGACGACGGGGAGGCTGACGCCCTATTGATTGCGCCTGCGACTGCGAACACCATAGGGAAGGTTGCTCTCGGAATCGATGATACCCCGGTTACAACTTTTGCAACAACCGCCATTGGGAGCGGAAAAGCAGTCATGGTCGTCCCTGCAATGCATGAGGCAATGTATCGCCATCCTGCGGTTCTAAGGAACCTCGAATCCCTAAAGGCAATGGGTGCAATCGTCGTTGATCCTCGGCTGGAGGAGGGAAAGGCCAAGATCGCCGAGAACTCCCGCATAGCGCTTGAGATGGAGAGGATGCTTGGACCTCGAACCCTCGAAGGAAAGAGGATACTGATCACGAGCGGGGCAACGGCTGAGAGGATAGATCCGATCCGAATCCTCACCAACAGGGCCTCTGGACGGACCGGAGTGGAGCTCGCCCTGGAAGCTTACAGACGAGGCGCCATGCCGACGGTCGTCCATCGGGCCCGTCTCGGCCTTCCCTTCCCCGAAATCTACGTCGAGTGCGCAGCGGAGATGCTCGAGGCCGTTCTCTGCGAGCTCGATTCCGGGTACCATGCGATGATCAGCGCCGCTGCCATCGGCGACTACACAATCGAGGAGAGCTCGACGAAGATCAAGTCGGGCGGGGACCTTTCGCTCTGCCTTGTGCCAACCGTGAAGGTCGTGAAGACGGCTCGCTTGGCTCATCCTGACCTCGTGATCGCGGGATTTAAGGCGGAGACGAACCTCTCGGAGGAGGAGCTGCTCTCCCGGGCCCGGGAGTCGATGATCGCCTCAGGCCTCGACCTGATGATAGCAAACGACGTCGGAGCTGGAGGAATGGGCACCGAGGAGAACAGGGTCTACATACTGGGCGGAAAAGGCTCTCAGATCCAGGCAACTGGGAGGAAGAGCCTGATCGCTCGAAGGATCCTCGACGCCCTCGAGGAGGTGCTACGCTGATTGCATCAGCGCCAGCTTGGGCCCGGGCCCGAGTTCCCGCTCATATCACAGGCTTCTTTGCGCCTTACAGGCACCTGGATCCGTCCAGGGCCGGCTCTCGCGGATGCGGCGCAACCCTAGCGCTCGATGCCGTGACTACGATCGCTTTGGCGGAGGAGACCATGGTCCTCCTAAACGGCAAGCCAACACTCGCGCCGGTTACGAGATCGGTCATCGAAGCGCTCGCGCCCGCGCCCGTAAAGGTCTCGACGGATCTTGAGATGCCGCAAGGATCAGGCTTTGGCGCAAGCGGTGCGGGCGCGCTTGGCGCATCTTATGCGATCAACTCCCTCTTCAACCTGGGATTTACCTCTGACCGGCTCGGAGAGGTCGCCCATGTCGCCGAGGTGATGAACGGAACGGGCCTTGGCGACGTCATCGCTCAAAACACCGGCGGCCTTCTGATCCGCCTCGAGCCGGGGGCACCGGGGATCGGCCGCGTGGATCGAATCCTCGTACCCCCCACGGAGGTCGATTGCGTTGTGCGAGGACCGATCTCCACGAAGGAGGTCCTGAGCGACCCTGGCCTCGTTCGCCAGATCGCTTGCGCCGGCGAGGAGGCGCTGGATGAGATCGTTCGACGGCCGACGTTCGAGAGGTTCATGGAGCTCTCGCGCAGGTTCTCGATCGACTCAGGCCTCGCGCCGGGCTGGATCCTCGACGCGATCGAGGCGGTCGAGGCGCTCGGAGGACTTGCGAGCATGATAATGCTCGGCGATGCCGTCTTCGCCGTCGGCGGAAGGGAGGCCTTGTCCGAGTTTGGACCTGTGATCACTACCCGGATGACAGAGCGGGGGGCCTCCCTTGACTGAGATTCCAAGGACGCATCCTCGTTACCTCTCCTTGGTTGCCAGGGAGAAGGTCGCCGCAGGGGTTGCGGCCGGGCTTACCAGCACCCAGGGCCTGATCGCTCAGGGGCGAGGAGAGGCCTTCGACTACTTGATCGGGGAGAGGACGACTCCTTCCGCCGCAGAGGCCACAAGGGCTGCAGCGGCCATGCTCCTTCTTGCGAGAAGGCCTGCGATCAGCGTAAATGGCAACGTGGCCGCCCTTGTGGCAGAGGAGATGGTTGCGCTTGCCCGGGCGCTCAACGCTCCGCTCGAGGTGAACCTCTTTCACAGGAGCGAGGAGAGGGTAGGGAGGATCGCAGATCTCCTCCGCTCTCTGGGGGGGGAAAGGGTGCTTGGGGAAAGGCCTGATGCGATCGTTCCAGGGCTCGATCACGCCCGCGCCAAGGCCACAAGGGGCGGGATCTACGATGCAGACGTCGTGCTCATACCACTGGAGGACGGCGACCGCTGCGAGGCCCTCCTGGCCATGGGAAAGAGGACGATTGCAATCGACCTCAACCCTCTGAGCCGGACGGCCGTCAAGGCCACCATATCCATCGTCGACAACGTGACAAGGGCCCTTCCAAACCTCACCGCCGCAATCGAGGAGCTGAAGCGATCAATCGAGGGGGAGATCGAAGCGATCTTGGCCAGCTACGATAACAGGGCGGCTCTTAGAATGAGCCTGGAGGAGATCAAGTCGACCCTCTCCAGGGGATGAACGGCGACGATTTGAAATCAAAAAGATTTTATCTTATAAGAGTGTTAATAAAATCCATGCCTTACACCCTCAACTATCAGGCGCTCGTCAATGCCGTCGAGGCCTCAACCGGTGCCCGGGGTTCGGTATACCCAAACGATTACAACTATGTGGCGCTGCCCTTGAGAACGGTTCAGTCCATGGTTTCATCCCTTCCAGCATCATCGAGCACGCTCGAAGCTGGCGACTGCGACGACCGTGCCCGCAGGCTATGGTTCCGTCTCAAGGAGGAAGAGCCCCTCTCGGCGTGTGGGATGATTCGCCTCTCAGCACCTGTTGCCCATGACATAGTGGGGGTGATAACAGAGGAGGACCTGTTGCTCTCCCAGGGCGCGGAGACGGGAAGAGTCTCACTGTCGATCAGCAGGGAGGGACTGCTTCGAGAGGGCCTCCTCGGAGAAGATCTTCCCGAGTACCAGGGAGAGATCATCCCCGCCGCTCCATCCATCTCGGCGAAGGGGCAAGTCGCGGCCAAGGTTGGGCCGCTCGAGATGACCCTCATCGAGCCCGCAACGAAGGAGATATTCAAGAGGTCTCAGGGAGGGCACTTCGGGAAGGAGGGGTGGCCTGTCGCCGGCATCAGGGCCTTTGCCGTCTGGTTCTAGCGACACTTGCAGCCATCTTGACCGACTGATCGGAGTCGTCGATTAGTCGATCCAAGGCCGAGTCCGGCACGTTCGGGTTCCCGGAAACGGCCTCTCGAACCATGAAAGACCAGTGCCCTGCGAGGGCCTCCAGGATCTCCGCCGGCGCGGCTGGGTTCTCGGCTACCTTGCGCCTCACCTCCCACACCCTATCCAGGGATAAGGCCCTCAAGGCCTCTTCCGGAGTCTTGGGATTGGCGGCAGCAGCCTCCCTCACATCCGTTATCCTGTCTTCGCCAAGCCTCATCAGCACATCCGGGCGGGAGGACCTGGTAGCAACCTTCCTTCGCACGACCCAGCTAAGATCAAGGGAGAGACGATCCAAGAGATCCTCATCTGCAATGGAATTTCCAGCAACCGCCTCCCTCACATACTCGCTCTCGTCCTTTGCAAGGGCATGGAGTGAGGCCTCTCCAATGTTGGGATTCTTTGCCGCAGCCTCCTTGACGATGTAGCGGCTCTCCTGGAGGCTGCTGTCGTAGTCTGCCATCACGTCTTCTGCGAGCACGTCCAATAGCTCCGCCGGGGTCTTCCAGTTCAAGGCCACGGCCGAGCGGACGTAGCCATTCTCGTCTTCTGCAAGCAGACGGATGAGATCGAGGCTTGCGCTCTGGTTTCCAGCCACCCCTTCCCTGACCCAGGCCACGCTATCGCGAGAGAGCCTTGCCAAGATCTCGGCGGGTGTTGCCGGATTCCAGCCGACGGCGCGGCGCTGATGCCAGTCGAAGGAGCGAGAGAGCCTCTCCAGCTCCTCGACATCTGATTCGCCAGCGTGCAAAAGTTCGTCCTCCAGCGCCCTTCCCCCTTGCTCCCTTAACCCTTGCTCCCTTAACCCTTGCTCCCTTAACCCTTGCTCCCTTCACCCTCGATAGAGGGTGAAGCGATAGAGATCCTCCAAGAACTCCCCTTGTCTACGGGTGTCATGCCTCTCGAGCCTTCTCTCCAATACGGGGAGATCGCCTACGGAGATCCCCTTGATGAGGGAGCGATCCCCGCTTAAGACAGCGTATTTGATCAAAGGTCGAAACCGCCCTAGCATGATGTCGAGCCTCTCTTGGACCTCCTCCATATGAGATCGGATATCCTCCTCCCTAAGCCGCTCGAACCTTCTCTGAGACCACCCACCCTTCGAATGCTTCTCCTTGACGACGCTGCGCACGCTCAAAGCTGCTTCGAAGCCTCCGGAGCTCAAGCTGACGCCGATGAACGTATCCCCCGCATGTGCGGAGACCAAGAGGACTGGCGTCTCCAGCATATCGACGATTCCTTGAATGGCAAAGGCAGATGCAGTCTGCACGGACTCCTCCTGGATGGGAAATGGGGGGATAAGCGCCATGGTGAAGAGCGTCGGATAATGGTAGACGAGAAAGCCCGTATCCGACTCAAGGGAGGAGACCATGCGGGCTGAATCGGTCGGCAGCCCCTCGCCCTCCCTCGTCCATGCGCTTATGAGATCCTCGCGGGTGGAATGAAGCTCTCGCAGCCGCTCTCCAAGCCTTGCCGCCTCTCGGGGGCGAAGAGGCCAAGATGCCATAGACGCTTCTGCGGCATTCGGGGGCTCTGGCTGCGTGGCTTGGGTTGTCTTCTGCTCTAGCTGCTGCTCAGCCTTCTTGAGAGCCTGATTTACCTCCTGATAGTCGCTCGCAAGCCTTCTTAGGCGAGCCTCCCTTCTCTCAAGGCTGGATGCAAGCTGCGAGCTTTCCTGCCTGCATTGGGCAAGCTCCTCCTCAAGCTCGGCTATCCTCTCCTCCAACCGCCTCTTGCCGAAGAGATCCATCCATCACCACCTCGCTCTTGGAGATAGAACAAGCCCCAATAAGGGGACTTAACGGACTCGCTGGGACTCGAACCCAGGTCAGCGGGTTTCTTCGAATGCTCTCCGAAGCCCGCTAGGATATCCTCTACCCTACGAGCCCACCATATCCGTCAAGGAAATCGGTCAGGTAATAACCTTTCCCCGGAAAAGCAATTGACCTTCTGGGGCCGGGACCGGGATTCGAACCCGACTCGAGGGATCCACAGTCCCACAGGATGACCACTACCCTATCCCGGCGCCAGCCCAGAGACTCATTCCAGGGAGATAAAACTTTCCCCGGACCGATAGGCCCTCTCGGCCGTCTCCACCACAAGGCTTAGCAGGTCCTCCGGCCGGTCGATGTAATAGACGGTCCCAAGCCCCTTCAAAGCCTCCTCCACATTCCTGTCCCTTCGCTCCTGGTCTATGCAGAAGAGGACGAACTGGCCACATTTCGCAGCCTTCTCGATTTGCTCCCACTCATTGTAGAGGTTCTGGATCTGTGTGTCGGTTATGCAGAGGATGAGGCATCCTTGCTTTTGCCTTGCGAGGCGCAGGATCTCTCGTCCGGGGATATGGGTGCGAGAGCCGATGTACTCCACGAGCACCTCCTCGATCGCGCTTAGGTCCCTCGTCCAGCTTTGAGCGATATAGCTCTCGCTGAAGTTGATTGCCGCAATCTCAGCACCCTCGCTATGGGCGAACTCGGAGGCTTTGAAGGCGGAAAGCGTTGCGCTGTGGGTCTTGCTGCCACGACGGTGTCCATCCATGGAACGGCTGCTGTCCAGGACGACGAGAAGGGAGGGGACCTTGCCCCTTCCCGGCACCATCTGGCCGCACTCCTCTTCCCGGCGATAGGTCGTGATCCCTGGGATCAAGCGTGGGCTCATAGATAGGGAGTAGGGGATGTCGAGCTCGCTAGGCGGATCGCTGAGCCTCCAGCGCGTTGGAGAGGAGGGATAGAGGCTCTCCCTGACCTGCCGAGATGATTTGATCTCGATCGCATAGCCCTGATCCCTGTACCATCTCCGGAGATCGGCCTTTAGGCCAATGGAGAGAAGTGCCTCTCGAAACTCCTCCGGCTCGAGCTCCGCTGCGAGGCTTGAGAATGGATGCGCCTCTGCGTTCCCCCTCAATATATCGAGCGCGCGCACCTCACCTCTTCCGAGCACGCCCTGATCCAGGGGCTCGAGGATGCGAGCCATCTGGCCGCACTGTCTCTCCCATAATGCTTTGTCCCTGATACCGGCTGAGAAGACCTCCACGAGGAGCTCCACCTCCGGTCGATCTACATCGAGCAGGTCTATTCCCCAAAACTCCCCCAGAAACCCCAGAACGACCGCGTCGAGGGAGGAGAGATCTCTACGGCCGAGCCTCCGCCAGCCAAGCAGCACCAACGCCTCGTCCACAGGGCTTCGCTCCAGTCGAAAGGAGTCTGAGACGATCTCCGAGAAGACGTTGACCATCCTCTTGGCGGCCTTAGGTGTAGGGCGCTCGAGGCTTCTTAGCGTTGCAAGGGCTAATCGGCCCGCCGTCTCCAATGATCGAGGGCAGAATATGTAGCGGACAATCAAATGGTCGAAGACGTTTTCCAGGTAGAGGTCTCCCATCTCCATCATCTCGGGACTGACAGTGATGCGATAGTTCTCAAAGGGAAAGCCCCGCGGCCCCTCCTCGCCGAGGACCGGCCGGGGAAGGAGGGGATAGTGCCAGTTGGCGCGCGAGATCTCCCAGATCTCAGCTATCCTCTCCGCCCAATATCCTTCCATCCCCACATGCCTCCGGCCCATAGCAAGCAGCCTCGATCTTTCCGCCTCGCATTCGCCATCCAGCCCTTGCGCCTGCGCAGCCGCCCACCGATATCCGGCCTCCGCTCATCATCAGTCCCAGGTAGTCGCCCACATCGCCACCCACCCTAAGCCGCCCGGAATGCATCAGCCATCCAACCCTCTGGCCGGCTCTGCCCTTCACAACCACGCGCCCCCCGGAATTTCCAAGCCCGAGATAGCTTCCAGAGTCCCCTAGTATCACTCCCCATCCCCCGGAGATGTTCCTGAAGGCGTAGTCGCCAGAGGACCCGGCAACGATCCCACCGCCGCTCATCCCCTGCCCTAGATAATGGCCCGACCTTCCTCTAACCCTGATCAACCCGCCCTTCATCCCCTCGCCGATGTGATCTCCCGCGCCATCGATGAACAGACGGCCTCGAGCAAGCTCGAGTCCGGCGTAGTCCCCGCCTGTAACCTCCACCGGCTCGAGGCTCCCCTCGGCGGCGATGCTCGTGAGGTAGCCCCAGATCAAAGCCTCCCTCTTTCCCTCGGGGACGAGCGATATGAGCCTTGCGAGTAGCGCTCCCTTTGGGGCGAGCCTCGCCACATCCACCTTCTCAGGCCTGCTCTCCAACTTATCGGATATCTCCTTGAGGCTTAATACCACGGTCCCCTTTCGCCGCTCCAGCCTGCGGCTTCGAACCTGCCCACCGTATGCCTCCTCCATGAAGCCCTTCAGGCTCAAAGCATCCTCGCGAGCGCCGGGATGTAGTCCAGGCGGGCGAGGGGATCGTCGAACTCCTCAAGCTCCCTTATGGCGCGACGTAGAGGCATATCGCCATCCATTGCTCTCGATAATATCATGTTCATCTCGCCTCGCTCGTTGAGCGTGCGATCGATGCTCTTCTCAACTAGAGTTCTTACGAGATCCAACTTTCGAGATCCATAGTACGGGGGCTGGTCGAAGAGGCTCCTCTGCAGCGTAACCCTATGCCATATAACGTAAGGGGCAATCGCCCTCAAGACGTCCATCTTGGACCCCTCGACCCGGCAGAGGAAGGAGAATGCCCTTGTAAAAGCCCTCAGGTCCTGACGGGCCCTGTCGGAAAGGCCTTGATCCACCTGCCAGCAGAGGACCTCGGGATTGTTGAAGTAGTGGCAACCATGGCATAGACCCCGGCTGGGCCCGGTTCCATAAAGCTCCGTCTTGTCGAATGATGGAGCCCTCTCGCATAGGGTGAAGTCCCTTACGAGAGAGACGATGGCGAGCTCCACCGCGCTTCCAAGCTGCTGATCGGAAACCTTCTCGGGAAGGGCGTAGAACTCCTCGCGGCTCAGCCGTGGAAGCTCTCCTGCGAGGTCCGCGATCTCCCTCTCGCGCTCGGCAAGGGCTAGGCCATTTATCAGATCGGGCTGCGTTGCCGGGACAGATGCCGATATACGATCGAGCAGGGCCTCGTCCAGCGGATATGTTGCGCTGAAGTCGGGGTTCATCGTAGCGAAGTAGCAGGTATCCCCCGGCGTGAGCACCTGGCCGGCATAGGTCACCTTTCGCTTCTGCAGGAGTTCCAGGAATATGTTCTGCTTTCCGCTTGGAAACCTGTTTATCTCGTTTATCACCTTCCAGTTGGACCTCGCCCATGGTGTCCAGAGGATCTCCATCTCCCCCCCATTCGGGCAGGACCACTGCCGGGGATCGATGAAGCCTATCATCTTCTCCTCGGTCTGTTCGGGGTGGCCAGTGAGCATGAGGTTCTCCACATCGTCGAAGGGAATTCCAAGAAAGGAGCAGCCGAGCAGGTTTACGAGGCTGGTCTTGTTAGCCCCCATCCCGCCGTAGAGCAGGAGGACCCTGTTTCTAAGACAGGCGTTGGCCAGACAGAAGTGGAGAAGGGAGTTAAAGCGATGATCGCCTATCTGCAGATCCTTGCAGCCCAGATGGAGGCAAAGGTCATCTAATGCGACCACCAGGGATTCGATCGATCTCAAGGGATCGGGCATGGTTTCGATAGGCGTAGCCGCAGGTATTTAAATCTCACGTGGAGCTGAAAAGGAGGGAGGCAAAAGTCGGGATGTAGGAGGGATAAGAACGTTTGCCGACTTTTGCTGGACCAAAGCTCGTGATTTGTCGATATAAACCTTTCGGTGGCCCCGTCGCGCCTTGGAACGGATAGAATATATGGGGGGCAAAAGCCAGGATAGTAGGAGGTGGGATTGTCATCGACTTTTGCCGTATCCATTTAAGGCGTTCAACGAATATAACCATTGCGGTCGCATATCGCGGCTCGCCGCCATGAAGAGAAGAGGGCCTTGTTGGGGGTCTGAAAGGGCTCTTCGGAGGAGGCCGTTCGCTTCAGGGAGAGTTGCCGACAAAAAGAGGAGGGAGCAAAAGTCAGGTGGTATAGGAGGGAGGGAACAACGACTTTTGCAATCATCATGTTAGGCACTTGACGAATATATACTTTTCGGTTTAGTCGATCGTCGTATTTACAACGATTATATTGTCTCTTTGTGACCATTCAATATGCAAGATACATATAATATAACAAATAATTGAAGAGATCTGATCCACTTAAATCGATGCTTTTTTGCACATGAATATATGGAGTGAGAAAAGGAGGGGAGCAAAAGTCCGGATGTAGGAGGGATGCAAATAGGTTCCGACTTTTGCCAATATATACTACGTCATTGGACGATATAAATCTTTCGGTTATGGCGATCGACGTCGGCCGAGGGGGTAGATCGCACCTCTGGCGATCCACCGAAACGGAGGTGGCCGCGACCTTGCGATCGATTCTCTACGTCAACCCATTCGATGCGGAAGAGGGGGTTGTTGGCAATGGTCGATAATGTGCCTGGTCGGACAGGAGCTAGATAGGGTCTTCGAAGACCCGTCCGCCACGTTCTGCCCGAGATCCACATCGATGAAGGGCGGCATCTCCGCGTTATAGTTCGTCTCCTGCCTATGTAGATACTATTTCAAAGATAAATATTAATTATTTCTAATATATGAAATATTATTATGTAATTGGCCGGTGCATGGCCCAAAGTCCATATAGCTATCCGACCAGAGAATTGATCTTCGATGGCCTCACAAACTAAGACGGGAGAATAATTCATGATATATACCATAACCCTCAACCCGGCGCTGGATCGAACCATCTGGGTTGAAAGGATAAGGGAGGATGAATCCAACCGCATCGAGGAGGAGCACCGATATGCCGGTGGAAAGAGCATAGATGTCTCCAAGGTTCTGAAAAACCTGGGCTTGGACAGCGTCGCCCTCGGCTTCGTGGGCGGCTTCGCCGGCAGAGAGCTGGAAGGCCGGCTGCTCAACGAGGGCATCCAGAGCGACTTCATCCGCGTCTCGGGGGAGACCAGGATCAATATCATCATCCACGAGATGGAGACAAAGCATCAGGTCTCTTTCAACGCTCGGGGTCCTCAAGTCCAGCCCCACGAGCTGATGGAGCTCGTCGACCAGGTATCGTCGCTTAGGAATGCCGAGATAATCACCATAGGCGGAAGCCTGCCGCGCGGCGTCACTCCGGAGATCATCCGAAAGCTCATAAGCATGGCAAAGAAGGGCCGTGCCAAGGTCTTTCTCGACGTGGACGGGGAGGCATTGAAAGTAGGGATCGAGGCAGGTCCTCACGTTATCAAGCCCAACATCCACGAGCTTAGCCACCTTCTAGGGCGCGAACTGACCGATATCAATGATATACTCGCCGCAGCGAGAGAGATAAACCAAAAGGGCGTCGAGATCGTTCTGGTCTCCATGGGAGGACGAGGCATACTCATGGTGACCAAGGACGAGGAGTGGATCGCGCTTCCGCCCCAGGTGGAGGTGAAGAACACCATCGGCGCGGGGGACTCGTCAGTTGCCGGATTCATTCTGGGCTTGGTGAGCGAAAAGCAGCCTAAGGAGTGCCTCGCCTTCGCCGCAGCCGCGGGCACGGCGACGACGCTCAGCCAGGGAACGGCGCTATGCAGGAAGGAGGACTTCGATATGATTCTCCCCCAGGTGCAGCTGAAGGAGTTGAGGTAGATGCCCTCTATCAAGGTCCCCTTGACAGTGCCGAAGGCAGCGCGGGAAGCCTATAGGAGGAACTACTCGGCAATCACCAAAGGTAGCGGGCGATTGATGCTTTTTGCAGGCGATCAGAAGGTCGAACACCTCAACGCCGACTTCTTCGGCCCTGGGATACACAGGGACGACGGAGATCCCGAGCACCTCTTTCGAGTCGCTTGCAAAGGGAGGATAGGCGTCTTCGCTTCCCAGCTAGGGCTCGTATCCCGCTACGCCATGGACTACCCAGAGGTCCCATACCTGATCAAGCTCAACTCGAAGACCAACCTCGTGAAGACCGCCGATGCCGATCCCCTCAGCATCCAATGGCTGGAGATGGATCAATTGGTCGCCTTTGGAGAGGATAGCGGCCTCGATATCCTGGGAGTTGGCTATACCATCTATCTGGGAAGCAAGAACGAGGCCTATATGCTCAGGGAGGCGGCCCAGCTGGTCTTGCAGGCCCACCGGCACGGCCTCATAACCGTGCTATGGATGTACCCCCGTGGAAAGGCTGTCGAGGATGAGTCGGATCCACACCTCATCGCCGGGGCTACAGGCGTTGCGTCGGCGTTAGGAAGCGACTTCGTCAAGGTGAACTATCCGCATGGCACGTCTCCTGCAGAGCTCTTTCGTGAAGCCGTCTCTGCTGCCGGACGGACAGGCGTCGTCTGTGCCGGAGGATCGAGCACCGATGCGAGGGCTTTTTTGCAGCGGCTGCACGACCAGATCCACATAAGCGGTGTGGCTGGAAACGCAACGGGAAGAAACATCCATCAGAAGTCCCTGGATGAAGCGACGAGGATGTGCGATGCGATATATGCGATCACCGTCGAGGGAAAAGGGGTGGAGGAGGCGATGGAGATATTCCATTGATCCCCTCCTGAGGGGAGGGTTTGGCCAGGGGGGGGAAGCTTGACCATCTCAGAGTTCGTGATGAAGACGGGATTTGGCCCTCCAAGTTGGAGCTTTAGCCAGATGGGAGGTTAAGCGCCTCAGCGAAACGTCATGCCTAGCTCGTATACCCCTGAATCCAGGCTCTTTTTGATATCGAACTGCATCTCCTCGAACAGGCGAAGCATCGAGCGGTTGCCCAACATCACCTCGGCCGAAAACCCGAGGAGGCCTTGCCTCTTTGCAAGATATGTGAGATAGGAGAGAAGCTCAGAACCTATGCCCTTCTTCTGGCAGTCGTCCCTTACGACCACCGCAACCTCGGCGGTGTGCCTTTTCTCGTCGATGCTGTACTGCCCGAGTCCTACCAAGAGCTCCATCTCATCGTCCTCGATGATCGCAAGGATCACCATCTCCGCGGTGTAGTCGATGACTACGAACTCCTGAAGCATGCGATGCGGCATATCCTTCCTAACCGAGATGAATCGAGTGAAGAGGCTCTCGTCCGAGAGGGCGTAGAAGAACTCCTTGATCAGAGACTCGTCGCTTATCTTCACCGGCCGGAGGAGGACCTTCTGGCCGGAGCGGGTTGTGCGATAGGCCTCCAGCAACGAGGGATACATTCCCTTCTCGCCGGGGATGAAGGCCTGGTCGCTGTAGATCAAGCCGAGCGACTTCGCCTCCTGCAAGAGCCAGGGACGAAACTTGGGATGAGATATGGAGATCAAGTCCATAGCCCTCTCGCGTATGTTCTTCCCCTGCAGGTAGACTATGCCGTACTCGGTCACAACGTAATGGATATCCCCACGAGTGAGCGTCACGCCTGCCCCCTGGCTGAGCGTCGGCACAATGCGGGATATCCGGCCGTCCTCGGCTGTGGAAGGGAGCGCAAGGATTGCTTTCCCGCCGGGGGCCTGGATGGATCCGCGCATAAAGTCAGCCTGTCCCCCAACGCCGCTATGAAATATGGTTCCAAGTGACTCGGATGTGGCCTGGCCGGTGAGATCGATCTCCATGGCGCTGTTGATGGAGGTCATGCGCCTGTTCTTGGAGATGATGATGGGATTGCACGTGTAGTCGATCGTCTTGAACTCGACTGTCGGATTATCGTGGAGGAAGTCGTAGGTATCCTTCTTGCCCATGCAGAAGGAGGCCACGGCCTTGTTCCGGTCGATGCTCTTTTTGCTGTTGTCGACAACGCCAGACCTCATAAGGTCGACCATGCCATCAGAGAGGAGGGCTGTGTGCACCCCTAGATGCCTCTTCTCCCCCAGATTGGAGAGGACGGCGTTTGGGATCATGCCGTAGCCGACGTCTATCGTGGAGCCGTCCTCTACTATTCGGGCAACATACCGGCCGATCATCTGGGCGATCTCCGATGGGACGCTCTCCACGTACTCCAGAAGAGGCTCGTCGTGAGGGATGATGAAATCGACATCGTCGATGTGGATGAATCCGTCGCCTTGGACCCTCGGCATATGGGAGTTGACCTGAGCAATCACTAGCGAGGCCTTCTCGGTTGCTGCCTTGACGATGTCCACGCTGATTCCGAGGTTCATGTAGCCGTGATGGTCCGGAGGGGTCGTCTGGATCAGTGCGACATCGATCGGTATGCGCCCCCGGAAGAATTGGTCGGGAATGGCGGAGAAGAATATTGGGGTGTAGTCGGCGGCCTGGCGGTTTACCGCCCCCCGTGTGCTCTTGCCGATGAAGAAGGTGTTCAGGCGAAAGTTGTCCTTTAGCAACACATCGGTATAGGGGGCAGCTCCAAGAGTCCAGACATGCAATATCTCCGCATCGAAGAATGCCTTTGGATGGCTCTTCACGTAGTTCGTCAGCGACTGTACGAGATACTGAGGCTCGGCGCAGCCCGTCCCAATGAATATCCTATCTCCGGCGTGGATATGGCCAAATGCCCTATCCTCGGAAACGAGCTTATCCGGCCATCTCTCCCTCATCTCATCAAGCCTCGACCCCATATCCACGTAATAGTTCATTATCGTACAACCTCTCAACGGTTACATTTGCTGATTGGCCCTGGGCTTAGATATACTTATTGAGGAGATGAAGAGAAGAGAGCAAAAGCCAGCAAAGGAAAAGGAGGTGGGAAACCTTTCCGACTTTTGCCGTACTGCTACTACGTCAATCAACGAATATATAGCTTGCGGTCGAGTCCGAGGCATGGATATAAGGGATGGCAGCATCTTGAGAGTGTATGAGATCGAATTCCAGTGAGGCCAGATCCTCGGCATACTCCGTCCAGATCATATCGATGGAGAGAAAGGCGGAGCTTTCCGAGCGCTACTCGGCCCAGGTCCTCTACGAGCTGAAGTCGGAGATCTACGGCTGCTGCATAAAGCTGCTGACGCCTGCGAGGGATGTGATGGAAAGGTGGTCGGAGAGCTTCTACAACATGTCCCAGAACATCCGCTCCCACGGCCGGATCTACGTGGTCGAGGACTCCGAAGAGGCGCAAGACCAGGCCCTCTACGACCCCTCCTCGAAGACGGCCTTCCTGATCAATATGGACTATTACGGTTGGATCAAGTCCATCGCGCTGAGCCTTGCTGGCGATATTCTGGAGGACGAACACGGCATCTACTCGGTGCATGGTGCCTGCCTGGATCTGATGGGTCGAGGACTATGCATCCTTGGCGGATCAGGTGCTGGAAAGACCACCCATACCTACGGCCTCTTGCGCGATTCCCGCGTGAGGGCTGTCTCCGACGACTGGTTCTTCTGTCGCATCTTCGGGGATGATATTCTCGCCTACGGCTCGGAGAAGAACTTTTACATCCGCTCAGAGCTTGCCGGGATCTGGAAGGAGTACTCATCGCTGGTGGCGAGAGCGAGGATGGACTCCAGGGGAAGGGGAGTGATCGACCTTCGCTGGGCAGTGGGAAAGGGGCGGATACTGCCACTCACGACTATTACAACCGCAATAATCCTCGTTCGAGAGCAGGATGAGGACCCGGTGCGGGAGCTCTCGCCAGACGAGGCCGTCTCCAAAGTGAGGGAGAACGGTTACTTTAACCCCCATCTACTGGTGAAGAACGAACTCAAGGAGCGGCTTCGAAGCAACTTCTTTGCAACCCTATTCCGCTCGGCAAAGGCCTATCAGGTGAACACCACGGGAAGCCCTGAGGAGACCCAGAGGCTGATCAGAGGGGTGATGGGATTGGGCAATTTGAAGGGACGATAGGAGACCGTCCCTAACCACCGTTGAACGCCGGCTTCATTGAACGACTCGTGAGGCCGATTTGATGCTAAAATGCGTTGGTATACATTTCCATGCTCATGGATACCCATGGGGCATGGAGGTTCTTCTGCATTTTCGCTGAATTGGAAAATATTAGCGTTCATTCGCGTTTATTAGCGGTTAAAATAGGGATCGATACGTCAATCCACATAAAGCAACGATAAATCACCTCCTCGATATGGCTGCTTTATCACATCTACCTCCCCAATCGCCGGCCCTATTTCTCATCAGCTGCGGCCTCCTGGGCCTTCTTCTGCGGGCAATGCACAATGGAGATCAACACCGATATGATGAGCACAAGGCCGACGACTCCGAGCGCATATCCCACAGGTATTGGGTAGATCTCGGAGAGGAGCATCTTCGTCCCGATGAAGACCAGGATTGCGGTTATCCCATAATTGAGATATTGGAACATGGCCATGCATCCGGCGAGGGCGAAGTAGAGGGCGCGAAGCCCAAGGATAGCAAAAACATTGGAGCTGTATACTATGAAGGGGTCGAGGGTGATTGCGAGAACCGCCGGGATGGAATCCAGGGCGAACATAAGGTCGGTTACCTCTACCGCGATCAGAACGACGAATAGCGGCGTCACCATCCAGCGCCCGCCAAGGCGAGCGCAGAATCTGCTCTCGTGGTAGGTGGTAGAAGTGGGAAGCAGCCTCTGGCAGAGCCTGATCACCAGATTGTTGCCAGGATCCACATGCCCGTCCTTTTGCAATGCAAGCTTCAGCCCTGTGAAGATGAGGAATGCCCCGAATACGTAGACCAACCAGTCGAACCTCTCCATCAGTGTGATCCCCGTTACGATGAAGAGAGCACGCAGGACAAGCGCCATCAGTATGCCCCAGAATAGTACCCTGTACTGATGTCTGGCGGGAACCTGGAAGTAGGCGAAGATCACCATGAAGACGAAGAGGTTGTCCACGCTCAAGGAGCGCTCAATGAGGTACCCGGCTGCGAACTCCATGGCAACCTCAGGCCCCCTCCACCAGTATATGAGCAGGTTGAAGGCGAGAGCTATCAGCACCCAGATGATGCTCCAGATAATAGACTCCCTTATACCTATGACGTGGGACCGTTTATGGAATACACCGAGGTCGAGCGCGAGGAGGATGAGTATGAAGATGTTGAATGAGACCCATAACATGGCCTGTTCGGAGATCAAACAGCCCCCCATGGTCGAGGTTCGACCTGCCCGGTGGTAGATCTGGCCGGCGAGGCCCTGGCCTTAAATAGGATGAGCATGGGACATCCTCGGAAAGATCGAGATCCCCCCATAACCTTCTCCTCGGCGCATGTCGATTATAAATATTTCGGTTGATAAGCGATCGCCGTACATCGCTCAGCCCTTAAGCACCCGGAAATCCAGGACCACATTAAATCGCCTGGGAGCGTAGCTCCTTACCACACCGCGATAGAGGATCTCTGCCATCCACCCCCTCTCCTCCGCCGCTTCTTGGATGGCGGACTCGGGTGCGAATAGGTCATCAACGGATGTGAAGGCATAGAAGTGGACAACACCCCCTGATCTGGACGCTGCGAGCGCCTCCCCCAAGAAGTCCGAAGCGCTATGCGGCAGGTTCATAATCGTTCGATCGGCGCAGTCTCGGCGGCCAGAGAGATGCTCTCTGCAGTCCCCCTCCAGCACCTCCACTTCCAAGAGGCGGTTCTGGCGGATGTTCTCCCGCAGGAGCTTTGCCGCCACGGGATTCTTCTCGATAGCCACCACCCGAGCACCCATCTTGGCACAGAGCAAGGAGAAGGGGCCGACCCCTGCGAACATATCAAGTACCGCTTCGCCTGGTGAGACCTGCTGAGCTACCCTCAACCTCTCAGTCCCAAGCCTCTGGGTGAAGTAGGCTCTCTCGAGGTCTACATGATAGCTGAGGCCGTGTTCCTTGAAGACAGTCTTTGTCAACACTTCGCCAGCCACATGTTCGAACTTGCGGGTGCGATATTCCCCAACCACTTCGGAGATGGGCGAGATTACGGTGCTGATGTTCTTGTAGAGCGACAGGAGGACGGAAGCCACCTCCTCCGGGCGGTCGTCCTCCACAATGGCGATCTCCCCAATCACCTCGAATGAAGGCCTTCGTCCCAAAAGGTCCTCCGGCGTGAGACGGCGAAGATCGGGACGAAACTCCATCTCGATAGGCATGCCGCCAACTGCCCTGAGCGCTTCCGATTGATCGAGAACTGGCATGTAGATGGAGACCCCATCCGAGGAGATCCGAAGGCGGGGATGGAGGAGATCCATCTCTGCGAGCCTTCTTCTCGCTACCTCCCCGTCGGCCTTGGGAACCTTGATCCCCTTAGTCATTGCCATCCTCTGCCTTTTGGGAGAGCGGCATATATGCCTCTATCGGAAGTGCGAAAGATGGCGGTTATGATCGCTGTCTCCTGCAGGTCCAGCGGTGTGATGTATTTATATATTAGTCCTATGTCATGGGAAATGCCAAATAAGATGGCAACATCATGAAGGACCCATGAAGATTGCCATCGTGGGCGGAACTGGTGATTGTGGACGGGGCTTCATCCACCGCTGGGCCGAGGGCCATGAGATGATCGTGGGATCCCGAAAGGCGGAGAAGGCGGAGGAGGTTGCAAGGAATGCCAAGCAGTACCTCCAATCACATGGAATCGAGGCTTCTATCAAGGGCACGGACAACCGAAGCGCTGTTGAGGAGAGCGATATGGCCGTGCTCACGCTGCCGTTCCAGTTTGTGGAGAGCACATTGTTGGAGATCGCGGAGTGCTTCAGCGATCAAGTCGTCGTATCCCCACTTGTTCCCATGTCCAGGAAGGGCAAGCATTTCGTATTCGCCCCCCCTGCACAAGGCTCGGCCGCCCTCCTCGTCCAGGAGCTCCTTCCAGCCTCCGCACGCATTGTGGCCTCCTTTCACACTATCTCTCACAAGGCATTCGAGGAGACGGACCGGGTCTTGAACGGGGATGTGATCATATGCGGGGACGACAAGGAGGCGAAGGAGATGGTAGCCGGCCTCGTCAAGATGGTCAAGAATCTGAGGCCTTTGGACGGGGGTCCCCTGGAGGTGGCCTCTCAGCTCGAGGCTCTAACTCCCATGCTCCTCAATCTATCCCGCCTCAACAAGGTTAGGAATGCTGGGATAGAGATCGTGGAATGCTAACAGCCGCCCCAGGCGGCCGTCCACCTTTCTTGTTTTTCGCCGTCCCACATAACATGGGTAGTCGCAATATGAGATTTCTCCGTTTGAAGCCTCCGCGATCGGAAGTTATATGAACAAGTTCTTGATATTATTTAGAAAGACTGGCTGAGCAGGCGTAACATGGTGGCAAAAGAATGGCATCTTACATAGATAGGATCCTGAAAGCAATTCAAGAATCTGAGGGAGGTCTAACCACGGTTGATGTGGCCAGACGCGCTGGCGTGAGCAAGACGACAGTAATTAAATATCTCTCAGTGCTGAAGTCCGAGGGCAAATGCGAGTTCACAGAGGTTGGGCCTTCAAAGCTATGGATGACCAAGACCTCCCCCTCCGAAGAGCTTCAAGATCGCTCCCGGAAGATGAAGGCGAATGGTGAGGACAATATGCCACTCCAGATCACCGATCTCTGCGGCAGCCTCTCACAAGATGCCACCATATCTCTCTCCTTTAGGCTGAAGCCAAGGCAGATCTGTGCCCTTGTCGATCACCTTCAGCGATGCTCCAGGGAGTGAGAGGATAAGAGACAAAGAAGGATCATCCGGCTCGGCTGGCGTTGGGCTGAACATACCCGCGGAGTTGCGGGAGTTCTTCCTCATAGAGGAAGGGCAGACACTTCTCATCAAAGGACTTCCGGGAACAGGCAAGACCACCCTCGCCTTTGAGATCATGAGCGACATCTGCCAGAAGGGAAATGGGATGTACATCTCGACCAGGGTGAATCCCAAGAGGATCCATGCAATCTACCCCTGGATAAAGGATGTGATCCCATCCAACAATGTGATCAATGCCACACAAGCCAAGCTCCTTCATTGCCTTGAGGGCATGGACAGTGGATATGAGTCCGTCCTCAACTTCTTCAAGGTATTCTTCGAGGAGGCTGAGGAGATGGAAGAGCCGATGATCGTCATCGACAGCTGGGATGCCGTCCTCAACTACACAGCCGCAGTCATTGGCGACGGACAACACAGCTTCGAGCAGAACATCTGCGAGTTCGCGAGGGATCTCGGGATCCATCTCATCTTCGTCAGCGAGTTCGCGAGCTTGATGCCTCTCGACTACATCGTAGACGGCGTGGTCACGATGGAGCAGTTCCAGCTGAATGAGGGCTCCACCGAGGGCTGGACCCACGGGATGAGGACGCGAAACGCCCGCGAGATCAGGCTAGAGAAGCTGCGTGGTGTCGCGATCCGCCAGAAGAGCTACACATGCACCCTCCACGGAGGGAGGTTCCATTACTTCGAGCCGTACAAAGAGAGACAGACGGCTCGGATCGGCGGTGACGTCGTAAGGATTCCCGACCCATCTGAGAGGATGATATCGACTGGCATAAAGGACTTGGACGAGATCATAGGCGGTTTAGAGAGCGGAACCACCAACGTCATAGAGATCGACCACGGGGTGGGCCGCAGGTACTACCAGATCCTCACCGCGCTTGCCTCGAATGCGCTGAAGAACGGCCGAGGGGTCTTCATCCTTCCCTCGATCGGCTACACGCTGAGCCAGAGGGATATCTTCGTCCCAACGAACGTCAAGACATTCCAGACCTTCGGCGATGATCTGGTCGAGTGGGGGCGGGAGATGCTGGCCGAGTGGGACGCCTTGAGGGAAAGGACGGGTCGCCCCATACTCAACATAATAGGCATGGATGCGATCGAGTTCGCCTTCGGATACAAGGAGCTGCTCAACCTGTCCAACCGCATGGTCAGCAAGTGGAAGGAGACCAACGACATCAACGTCCTGGTGGTCAAGACCGGTCAGGAAATCATAAAAATGGCAATCCACGCCGCTGACACCTACCTGGTCGTGAGCGAGTTGAACGGGGGGCTCTGCCTCTATGGGGCAATTCCGAGAACAGAGCTATTCAACATCTCGACCGAAGGGCAGAACAGGATTCACCTCACCCCGATTGTCTAGTCGCTCGGGAAGTCTCTCTTGAGATTTTTTATATGTTCCGAAATTCTATTAAGCGATCAATAGCCTAATCATATGATGTGAATTCTAAGAGTCGAGCCGTGATCGATAGGTCCATACTGCAGGAACTGAGAGAGCTCCAAGAGGTAGGAGAGCCCGATATCGTCGCCGAACTCGTCGATCTCTTCTTGGAAAGCGCACCTGAGAGCATCCAGATGATTCGGGAATCCCTGGAAAAGGGTGATGCCGACCTCCTGGCAAGGGCCGCTCACAGCCTGAAATCCAGCAGTGCAGCCTTAGGCGCCTTCGGCCTCTCTTTGATCTCCAGGGATATGGAGATGAAAGGTAGGTCGGGAAACATATCGGGGGCTCCCGATATGTTCAACCGCCTGAGGTCGGAGTTCCAGCAGGTAGAAGACGCCCTCAAAGCCGAGATCGAGTGAGGTCATTCCCACAATAGAGACGCTGCCATCCTCTCCCTCTCCAGCGCCCTCCGACAGCGAGGACAAAACCTCAGCCAGGAGAGGCCGTTCGAGTCGATCTGCAGATCACGGGGAATTCTCGCCTCCAGCCGCTCCAGCATGGGCTCTGTGATAAAGCCCCTTAGGCAATCCTCGCAGGGGATCAAATGGAATCGAAGCGTGATCTCCGGCTCCCTCGGTTTTTCGTCGCCAAGCGATATTGCCTTCTCCGGACAGGCCTCCTCGCAGATGGCGCAGTCATTTCCGCACGTGGATGGAAAGATGATCTCCCGCACATCATCGTCCTTGATATGGATTTTGCCTTCAGGGCAGCTCTCTTTGCAGGCAAGGCAGCCAATGCACCTTTTCTCGTCGACGAAGAGCGATCTCATCTGCGCACCCCCTCAATTGCCCTTGAAGCGCGCAGCACGGCGCGCGTTCGGGCCGCCTTTGCAAAGGCCATCTCCTCTCCGAAGGCCAGCGCCCCTGAGGGACAGGTGGCTACACAGGCCGGGCTCTTCTCCATGCAATGGTCACAGCGCTCTGCCTTTCCAGCCCAAAGATTGACGAGGCCAAATGGGCATGCCAGGAGACAGAGCCCGCAGCCGTTGCACCTCTCGGGGAAGAAGGTGATCCCTTCGCCCTCCTGAACGAGGGCCTCGGTTGGACAGACCATGGCGCATGTGGCCCTCTGGCACTGCCGGCAGGCGAGGGGCATCGAGATGCGATCCCTCAGGATCGCAACCGAGATCCTGCTTTTGCCATGGATTCTTCCGCAGGCAACCTCGCAGGCCCTGCATCCAAGGCAGCGGGTTAGATCGACATAGATTGATCTCATCCTTCAGCACCTCTCGATGCGACAGGCCGCTATCTTCAGCTCGCCCATCCCCGAGTGTTCGTCGCGATAGCCCCTGACCAGGTGGTTGGCGCCAGGAAAGTGGAATGGCATGAAAAGCGTGCCAGGCATCACGCGGTCGGTCGACCTCGTTTTTGCCCTCGCCTCGCCGCGGGCAGTTTCCACTACCACGTCAGCGCCATCATCCAGTCCCAGCGAAAGGGCATCTTTGGGATTGATCTCCACGAATCGATGGGGAGCCATCCCCAGAAGGGATGGGCTCCTCATGGTCATCGATCCTGCGTTGTGATGGGCACCGATCCTCCCAATGGTGAGGAGGAATGGATAGCGACTGCTCGTCTCCTCCGCAGTTCGTCGAAAGTGTACCGATCTAATAATTGCTCTCCCCCTTGCAAGCGGGAAGGTCTCCTCGTGGAGGATGGAGATCTCGCCCTCCTTCTTGCAGGGCCAGAGGACGCCTCCGCTAGCCGAAGGCTTGGCGCCTCGATATATGGGAACGAGGTCGCAGATCTCGTCCATCACCTCCTTGGACGAACGGTAATGGAAGTTAAGTCCCAGCCTTCTAGCCAGGTTGCAGATGATCCAGAGGTCAGCCATGGCATCCCCTGGCGGCTCAACTGCTTTCTCATGCCATTGGATGCGCCGCTCCGTCGACGTAGAGCTTCCCTCCTTCTCAGCCCAGCAGGCAGCGGGGAGGACAACGTCTGCGAAACGGGCGGTCTCCGTCAGGAATATATCCTGAACAACGAGGAACTCGAGCCTTCCCAAGGCCTTCGCGGTCCTCTTGCTGCACGGATGAGTGTTCGCTGCATCCTCGCCTACGATGTACATCGCCTTGATGGTGCCGTTAGCAGCAGCAGCGTCCATCATCTCGAGGGAGGTGAGCCCCTTCTTCGCTGGCAGACGGTTGGATCCCCACGCCCGGCGAAATGCCTCTTGAGTCCTTGGATCCTCGAAACTCAGGTATCCAGGATAGAAATCGGGCAGGCAGCCCATATCGCAGGTCCCCTGTACGTTGTTTTGACCCCGCAGCGGATAGATCCCCGCCCCCGATCTGCCTATCTGGCCGCATATGAGGAGGAGGTTTGCCAAAGCCTGCACGTTGTCCGTCCCGTTTGCGTGCTGTGTTACGCCCATGCAGTAGACGATTGCGGAAGCTGGAGAGCGAGCATAGGCTCTCGCGGCCCCGACGATATCCGAGGCGGAGACGCCCGTGATCCTCTCGGCCTCTGAGAGGGAGAAGCCCTCAAGCGATGATTCGAGGTCGGAGAATCCCTCGGTGCGGTCCTCGATAAACCTCCTATTGATGAGACCCTCATCGAGTATGACCTTGATCATCCCATTGATGAGGGCAACGTCAGTTCCTGGATTGAGCTGGAGGAAGAGGTCTCCCCCCCAAGCGGTCGGCGTTCTCCTTGGATCGGCAACGATCAATCTCCCTCCCGCCTCCCTGGCCCGAAAGACCCATCGTGCGACGATGGGGTGGTTCTCGGCGAAGTTGGTGCCGATCGCAAGAATGCACCGCGAGTTAGCAAGATCGGAGAGTATATTGGTGGTCGAGCAGGTTCCAAGCGCCCGGCCAAGGCCGGTCACCGAGGAGGAGTGGCATAGGCGGGCACAGCTGTCGATATTGGCGCAGCCGAGGCTGCGGACCATCTTTTGGAGGAGGTAGCTCTCCTCGTTCGTGCACTTGGAGGAAGCGATGAAGCCCAAGCCGGCGGGACCGCCCTCGCGAAGAGCCTTTGAGAGCCCGCCTGCCACAAGGTCGAGCGCCTCCGGCCAGCTGATGGAAAGCCACATTTCCCCCGCCCTCTTCAACGGATGGGTCAGTCGATCCGGATGATACAGCATCTCGAGGGCGGCGTTCCCCTTGGGACAGAGGGAGCCCTCGGAGGCGGGGTGATCCTGCATGTACTCGATTCCCACGGCCTTCCCATCATCTACGACGATGTAGAGGCCGCAGCCGACTGCGCAGTAGGGGCATACCGTGGGCACGAGGGATCTGGTCATGCCCTCCTCAAGCTCTCATCGAGTAGCCTCGGGCGAGGCGCGAGGCGGCATCCCTTCGAAGTATCTCTGCGAAGTCCGCCTCCTCCGCAAATATCAGAGTATTGACGGGGCATGCCTCGACGCAGGCGGGGACCTCGCGGCTCCCGCATCGATCGCATTTCACGACCATCCGCGACTCCTTCTGCTGGCCTATGACGCCGTAGGGGCAGACCATGGCGCACATGTAGCACCCAACGCACCTATTCTGATCCTGGTCGACGATTCCTGTGATGGGGTCCTGTCTCATGGCCCCTGTCCGGCATACGGCAACGCATGGGGCATCCTCGCAGTGGCGGCATACCAGGGGGATCTTCTGGCCCTCTGCATACTCCACGTAGAGCCTTCGACGCGGAACCGGGACCTCGGATGCTGCGGTCAGGATGGACTTGGCTTGAGAGTGCTCTACTGCGCACGCCATCTCACAGGAACGGCATCCAAGGCAGCGATCCAGGCGGACGAATATCTCCTTCATAATATCCTCAAATGCCCAGCTTCCTTCTTTGGGACTCGATGTGATCGATCATCAGACGTGAGCCTTTGATCGGATCCGGCTCGACTGCGAAGCATGCACCGACGACGTCCTTTGCGCCCTTGGTCAAGAGCTCGGTAACTTTCTGGCTTCCAAGGACGGGGGGGACCGTGCCAAGCACGGTGTATACGCCAGAAGCGACCACATACACGCCGATGCTCACCGCCTTCTCCGACATCCACTCGGGAGCAGCCCCTGCTGCAGGAAGATCGCTTATGTCGACTCCCAAGCCGTTTGCGATTGCTGCACAGGCAACCAGTATGCGGCTAATGTCCACACAAGATCCCATGTGAAGAACCGGGGGAACGCCTAGAGCCTCGCAGACGCCTCTAAGCCCATCGCCTGCATATCGAGCAGCCTCGGGGAGCAGCAGGCCGGCCTTTGCGCAGGCTTGCGCATTGCAGCCTGTGCTGACGACGAGGACATCGTTCTTGATCAGCTCCTTTACGAGGTTTATGTGGCCGTAATCGTGCTTTACCTTTGGATTGTTGCAGCCGACAACCGCGCCGATTCCCCGGATCGCGCCGCCCTTGATGGCATCGAGCAGCGGATCCAGGCTTCCTCCGAGCGCCTCGACGATCGACTCGACGGAAAATCCCATCATGCACTCGGACTTGATCTCAGGAATGTTCACCCGCGCCGGGTTCCTCTTTACGTAGTTCTCGACCGCCGCCCCTACGATCTTTCGAGCGATTCCTAGGGCTTCGTTCTCGGAGAACTCCATGTGGGTGGCTCCGGGGAACTTGGCCTTAGGCGATGTCGAGATGAGGAGAGTATGGTAGCAGCCTGCAATTCCCCCGAGGGAGGGCATGATGCACTGGACGTCGACGACCATAGCCTCGATCGCGCCCGTGGCGATTGCAAGCTCCTGCTGGAGGAAGTTTCCAGCGAGCGGGACTCCGTGGCGCATCATCAGCTCGTTTCCGGTACAGCACATGCCAACGACGTTGATCCCTGCGGCGCCCAGTTGCAATGCCTTCTCCACGAGCTCTGGATCGGAAGCGGCAGCGACGATCATCTCAGAGAGGATGGGTTCATGGCCGTGGACCACAATGTTGACCTCGTCCTCTTTGAGCACCCCCAGGTTGGCCTCGCCCCTAACCGGCTTTGGCGTTCCGAAGAGGACGTCTTGCAGCTCGGTTGCGATCATGGAGCCGCCCCAGCCGTCTGAGATCGCCGTCCTCAGGCCGTGCAAGAGCAGATGGACGTAGTCGTTGTCAACGCCGATATGGGTGCGATGCATGCACTCCACGATCTCCCTGTCGACGCCTCGAGGATCGATCCCCAGATTGCGCCAGAGCTCCACCCTCTTCGCCGGTGCCCGGCGGGTGAAGCGAATTGGGCCCTCCTGCCGTCCAAACTCGGCGAGGATTGCCTCGGCGAGGTTCAGGGCGATCTCCTCCTCCTTCTGCCAGTCGCCAGCTATGCCATACTCCTCTGCAAGCCTCCGCATCTTGGCCGAGTCCTTTATGCTGTAGCTTGGAGCCTTTCCTTGCGCCATCTCCTTGAAGACGAGGGCAACGTCCCGGCCGTGGTCCGAGTGGGCCGCAGCACCTGCGGCGATCATTCGAAGGATGTTTCGGGCAACGATGATATCGGCATCAGCCCCGCAGACACCTCTCGTCGCCCCCTCCCCAAAGGGATCGATCCTGCAGGGCCCCATGTTGCAGTTTCGACAGCATATCCCAAGCTCGCCGAAGCCGCATTGCGGCTGCTGCTTATCTAACCTGTCCCAGGCGGTCTCCAGCCCCTCCCGCTTGGCCACTGCAAGCATCTCCTGGCTTGCCGGGTCCACGCTCCTCTCTCTGGCCTCCTTTACCATACTATCACACCTCATAAATTAGTTATATACGACGTGAAGATATAAACGTACCATTCAGCATCCTATCCATATTTAATGCTTATGCCAATGGCTGTCACGGATACCGATTGAGCCTCAGTCAACAAGTATATTTATATGTATTTATAGTAAGATGGTAAATTTTAAGTTAATTCAATTCATTGAGGGCATAATCGGCCTCCTTGCGTCCCTTTTTTTACGGACTATTAGAAAGACATCACAGTAAGGAAGGGGATCGTCCGTACTCTGACAGCTTTATTTATATACGGTATAGATCTCGCATCAAGCCCTCTCCAAGATATAATCGATATCTGTAAGCCTATATGGCTCGACTGACAAGGATAATCTATATATATGGGCACTGCCAACGATAATTGGTCCACATGAAGCGTTACAGCGAGATATTCTACTGCATGAACATGAAGTCGGGCTTGTAGCAGTAGCTATTTTATAATGGCATCCAAATTATAGATCGGTCCATCGACACAGAGATGCTCTCGATCGCACCTTCAAGCATGCTTAGATCTTCGCCATTTGGAGAATTTAATTTAATAAAATACTTAATAAATATAAAAGGGGTGAGAAATATATGAATCAAACTACAAAACTACTGATGATATCGGATATATTCGTCCTCACTGGATTCGGCCTCATCCAGCCGATCCTTGCCATATTCATAAGCGATGGTGTAACGGGAGGAGACATCTTCTCAGCAGGGATGGCGAGCACCCTTTTCCTGGTGACCAAGTCCCTCGTCCAGCTCCCGTTCTCCAAGCACATAGATGATAGCGAAAGCAAGATTAGCTGGCTAATCGTAGGAACGGCGCTCATCGCCGCAGTCCCGATCATCTACTTATTCATAACCGATATACATCAGGTCTACGTGGCGGAGATCCTCTATGGCCTTGGAAGCGGCATGGCATACCCAACCTGGGTGGGGCTCTGGAGCGCGAACCTGATGGAGGGAAGAGAGAGCTTCGAGTGGTCGGTCTACTCGACATCGACAGGCCTTGGAACTGCGGGAACGGCCGCCATCGGCGCAACAATTGCGAGCGTTGCAGGCTTCAGCGCCACATTCGTGCTAACAGGCATCATGTGCCTCCTCGGATGCTTGATCCTCTTCTTGCTCGAGAGGGGACATGAGAGGGAAGTGAGAAGCAAAGAAGCCATTAGAACCAGGCTCGTCCTCTCAAGAGATCTTGCGGCTGAGTGAGGAATGAAGGAGGGCCTCCATTTATCCGAAGAAGGGCCAACACCTCCATAGATGGATAAGAGAGGACGATTTCCCGAGGTGGATCTCCTCCGGGGAGCTGCGGTTATTGGGATGGTCCTATACCACCTCCTCTTCGACCTGGACTATCTGGGGCTCTGTCAGGTCGATGCGAGATCCGGCCCCCTTCTCTTGCTGGCGATGCTGGTTGCAGGAACCTTCCTCCTCGTCGTGGGGGCATCGCTCTTCTTGAGCTCAGAGCGGAGCGGCAAGCGTCCTCCCTTCGGCAAGTATCTCAGGCGGGGGATCAAAATCTTCGCATTGGGAATGCTGATAAGCGCTGCTACCTGGATCTACTCCCCTGAGGAGATGGTCAGGTTCGGCGTGCTCCACCTGATAGGAGTCTCGATCGTGCTTGCCTACCCCTTCTTCTACCGCCCTCGATGGAGTTTCCTTGCAGGCGCGGCGGCAATTGCAGGCGGCCTCTCCCTCGGCCGGCTGGACCTGCCCCCCGGCCCTCTTCTCTGGCTCTATCCAGAGAGGTTCAACACGCTGGACTACTTCCCCATTCTTCCCTGGTTTGGCATTGTGCTTATTGGACTTGCACTATCAAGCCTCGCCTACGGAGGATACCAGCGTCGCTTTTCCCTGCCCCCCTGCCTGGAAGAGCTCCCACCTCTAATGGCGCTTTCTGCGCTTGGCAGGCATTCGCTTACGATCTATCTACTCCATCAGCCGGCGATCTTCGTCGCATTAGAGCTCGCAGCAACGGTGGGGCTCTTGCCCCAGCCGCGGTGAAGGGGCGATCCGGGGGCTGCCTCCTCCAGCCCAGATGTAGAGGTTCATCCGGCATACCTCCTCGAAGCCAAGCCTCCTGTAGACGCCTTCGCCCATATCGGAGGAGAAGATGGCAGCCCGATCTTGCCCCAGGCTTCGAGCATCCCTCAAGGCCGCAACAGTCACAGAGGTCCCTATGCCTTTTCGCCTAGCCTTGGAAAGGACTGCCACGTTTGCAACGAGCGCCATCTTTTGGCCAGCAAAGAGGGAGGACGCGCCAACCGGCCGGCCATCCAGCAAGGCCAGGTAGTGCCTCCATCGCCCGATGAATCCGACCGCGTCATGCATCTCAAACCAGCTGTGGCCAACCGACGGAGGAAAGCCGAAGACAGCGGTCAGCACGCTGCACCAGTCGATAAGTGCATCCCGATCAGTGACCCTTGCAATGGAGAGGCCGGGGACCCCCTCTGGCTCCATCTCGGGAATCGTCCCTGCAAAGGCTGCGGCTCCACCGTCGAGGGCGAATCCGCGCTCCATGAGGAGCTCTCCGAGGTTTGCAGGCCTGCTCAAGGGGGTCACATACCAGGAGATGGGAACGCCACGAATTGCTGCCTTTGCCTGGATGCCGTCGATCTGCAGCCCTGCATCCTCGCCCGTGAGTCGGGTATCGAGGACGCAGTTGAAGAGGGGGAAGGGAACTTCGGAAGCAATCCAGAGAAGCCCCGGCCCACGGCAGACCTCGATTCTGGGCCAAGCGTCCCAGGCAAAGCAGCTTTCCACTGCGACTCCTTCGAGCATCTGTATGAGGTCGTTGTTCGGCGTTTCAAGGGGCATGTGCATGTGATGGGCCTGCCCTTGCTGAAATAGGCTTCTTTCGGCTGTTGGCCCAATGGAGGGGCAGGCTTGATCCTCTGGGCGGGAATTCGGGGCCGACGCCAGGGGGGCCGGTATGCGGCATGGTATCGATCAACCTCAACCGTCAGGATCAATTCGCGTTCATTCGCGTTCATTCGTGGTTATCCCCTCCAGCATGGGGAATCCGGAGGTTTGCAGGTTCAATCGGGAACCAGCGGGTGGCCGGATTGTTGATGATATAGGGCGATTCGGGGAGGCTGAATGCAAGGCAGTTAGTCATCTATATTAGTTTATATAAACCACGAATGAACACGAATGAACGCTAATATTCTCCTTGATCTTAGAATGTGATACCCCGTAGCTTGCTGCGGCTGGGAGAAAGGGCATATGTCTGACTTAAGGATTGAATCGCTATCTGCTAAACATACTTATGCGACGCGCCGCCGTTTGACTGCTTCGGGATAGGGAAAGGCTTATCGTATTTGGGCGTTTTCAACTGGAAGAGAGAGATGTAGTTGTAATATAGCTGGATGCTCGGGAAATCTGATGCTTCGGAGGGATTTGCAACGCCTTTGACGATGATGGTTGAGAATCGACCGCCGGAAACAGAGAGCCAAGTATCAGGGCCGCTATTGGGTCTTTTTCAAGAATACGTCGGCGGCCACTGCTTGCCATTCAAGCATCAAGCAGAGGCATTTCATTTGGTGGATGAAGAAGAGGAGCTCTTCCTCGTAGCCGGCACGGCATCGGGAAAGACGCTTGCAGTTGCCATCCCTCTCTTCTACAAACTGTTGCAAGGTCGCATCAGAAAGGTGCTCCTTATGTATCCAACGGTTGCATTGCTGGAAGACCAAAGGACGGTTATGGACAAGCTCGCTGGAATGACTGGGCTGGAGGTGGGCCAGCTCCAGGGCGGAATGCCTCGAAGCCAGCTCATCGCAGCCTTGAACAAGCCTGTTATTCTGGCAACCCCTGATGAGATCTACTGGTTCTTCCGAAAGAACGTTAAGTACAGCAGCCTTCTCATCTACGGCCTGGCGCTGGTCGACGAGTTCGTCCTCGATGAGGCGCATCTCTATAACGGCCTGATGCTGCAAAACCTCTCGCATCTTAAAAGGCGCATCCAGCTGTTGGCCGGAAAGCTTAGAAAAAGCCCCCAGTGGCACGTTCTCACCGCCACACCTACTGAAGAGCTAAGAAGCCTTACAAATGGCATTGAGGTGCGGGGGAGGTCGAAGTGTGGCGATGTAAGGGTCACGTTTCTGGAGCCTGCCACGAGATACGACGAGCGGCGCGATAAGCTCGTAAGCGCCGTCGAGTCGGCCCTGGAGGACGGATCCTATAAGGTACTTCTGGTCTTCAACTCCGCAGATCTTGCCCATCGGGTCTTCGAAGGGATCAAGGGAAGGTCGAGCCCGGATATCCCGACAGACCTGAAATTGCGCTTCGGTCGCGTTCGCTGGGGGCGGTTCAAGGCCTGGTCGGAGGAAGAGGGGGTCGAGCCCGAGACGGTTTCCGGGATCGAGCGCTGGCTGAAAGGGGAGAATTCGTTTCATCTGATAGATCTCAAGGATGGCGCCCAGGCGAGGATCTCCACGGAGACGCTTGCTCTGAAAGTTTCAAGGATTCTGGAAACCCAAGTCTGGACCGTAAGACGCCTCGCATATTCCGCAGAAAGGGAGAGAAACCGAGGCATGATCGAGGCCGTCGAGAGCGGACTTGCAGGCAAGAGCAGGATTGCGAGGCTCGTTTGGGATTCGGTCAGACCCAGCATAAAAGATGAGGCCAACCTAGAAAGCCTGTTTGGGTGCCTGAAGGCCTGGGTCGGCGACGTTCAGGAGTCGCTGGAGCGAATCCTCGTCGAGGACTCTTTGGCGGCGTGCGCCCCAGCCTTCTATGAGATCTCGGCTGCGCTGCAAGAAGCCGGAATGAATCAAGAGCTCGCAAAGAGGGTCACCGATTATCTGAGATACTCGATAGAGCTTTCAGAAGATGCCGCACATGATCAACAAGTGTCTTCTTCAGAGCTTGCAGAGCGGCAGCTCGTGCTCGCCTGGCTTGAATGGCTGATCAAAGACGAATCGAGAAGGAAAGATCTGATCGGTCGAGTACATAAGGCGCTGGAAGAAGGGGAGCTCGAGGTTGAGACGAGGCAGATCGCCTCGTGGGGCGATTCCGGTATTCCCGTCGTGATCTACACCGGGAAGATGTCGAAATCCGAGAGGAAGGGCCTCCTCGCGGCGTTTGATGATCTATCGAGAGCCGTTCTCATATCCACACCGGCGGTGGAGGTGGGCGTTGATTTTGCAGCCGATGCTCTGATCACGGAAGAGTGCGATGGAAACGGATTTCTCCAGCGATTTGGGCGCGTCGGCAGACGTTTTGGCGTCAAAGCAAGCGTTGTTGCCCTCGTCAAGGATGGAAAGACCTACGTTGATCTATACAACCGGTGCCGTTCGAGAGCAGAAAACATAAGGGACGTAAAGGACGGCGGCGAGATCAGCATGATGCGCGAGGAGTTCTCGCGTCTGTTAGCCGATCCAAAAGACGGCCTCTTTCCGGCGAAGCTCTACGCCGGGGGATCGGATCTCCTCGACGCCACCCATTATATGGTGAATGCCCAGATCGGCGAGATCGGAGGCTGGCTGAACGAGGCCATGTTCGGAGATGGCAAAGCCAAGGAGCTTGCAGAGAAGCTACAGGAGGCGGATCTATCTTTTGCTTATGGACTTCGAGGGACCATGCCGGGAGTCTCCCTCCGGGGCGGGGCTGGCGGCGGCGACCCCTTCTATGTGCTTAGGAAGATATACAACGATCGTCTTGTGGCGAGCAGCTCTCCATACGATATGGCTCGGGCCGAGATGTGGTACATGGAGCTTCTCTGGAAAAGATCTCTGTGGGAGATCGTCGTTGACGCGAAGGCGACGCTGGAAGCGAGCCGGGCCATCTTCTGGCTGCAGGACGATAGATGGCACCTTCGGGCAGGCTACGGGATTGCCGCAGACTACGCCCGGCTCTTCCAGCCATCCCTAAAGAATAACTTGAGGGCTCTTGAGCCTTCGATCAAAAGCGACCTTGCAGGAGTGCTTGAGAGGCTGAAGCCCTATGCGTCCCAGCAGCCGAAGGCCCATTCGATCTTGCGGGTTGGATCGGCCTTGCCGCTCTTCTTCCTGCCTCACTCAAGGTTCATCTTAGGCCAGGGCGACGTCCATCTCCTGCGGCAGGATCAGGATGGGATATCCGAACCTGTGGAGGACCGGATGGGAAACCCCCTGGTTCTCGAAGACCAGGTCTGGATGATCCTTTACGGCCATGGCAGAGACGAGGCGGAGCGTCTCTTGGCCGCCGTCTCCGCCCTCGGCCTCGATGAGCTGTACTACGACTGGAAGACGCTCGATGTCCAGGGAGATCGAATGATCGGACCGGTGCTCTTGGACCGGGCGGCAGGGGCCTGCTTTGACGTCTACAGGAGGCTTGTTGAGCATGCTGGTTGATCGCTACAAGGAGTCTCTTGGAAAGTCGAAAGGCCGCCAGAGCCTCTACGACCACTGCATATCGAGCGTGAGGATCTGTCTTGAGGTTGCGAGGATGGCCGGCGAGGTCTCTGGAGGGAGGCTCGATCGGCTCGTCTTCGCTACATTCGTCCACGATGTGGGAAAGCTTGATCCCGACTTCCAGGCCATGCTGGATGTGGCCTCCCGGGGCCGGGAGCTTCCCCCAAAGAGGGTGAAGCACGAGGCGAGCACCTTCGACTACGGCCTTCCGCTCCTCGTCGAGGGGAGCTTGGAGGAGATCAGAGAGGAGATCCTGGACGCTTGCTGCTACGATATCGACCTTGCAAGCCTGAAGGGCGCTTACATGGACCACATCTGGGCCTTTGCCGTGACCCATCACGGCCTATTTTACATCTCCTACGAGCGGGGAAGGGATGGCGTTTTGAGGCCGTTGATCCGGCGGCAGTGGACGAGCTTTTACCCCAACGAGGAGCGCCGGTTAACCCTCGTGGACCTGCTCTTCGAGTACCATCCCCTGGGGGGCCTAGTGATGATCTCTGACCTCTTGGCCTCGTTCTCTCATGACCAGGGGAAGGATTACGCCGCCCTCTTCGGAGAGGTCGAGAGCCTGGGGGAGCTGGTAGGGAGGCTCGTCGGCGAGGCGGACGCGATCGAGGCCGGGATCGCAAGGGACGACCCGAGGGACTACGGGCTGCGGGAGACGGTGAGGTTGCTGGGGGGAGGGATTGGGTGAGAAGCACTTCGAAGAAGATATTGTATTCTTGACTGAGAATTGGGTCCAGAAAAAAGATTTAAAATGGTGATGGACAACTAGGAGAGATGAGCGGCTGGGAATCGATGAGCCTTGGTAATTTGGTGATGAGCTAATGGATGAAGGGCAAAGTTGGTTAGTCTCTTTTGATACAGATAGAATCAAAGAGTACCTATTCGCCACGAATAAGCTTAAAGAGATACGTGGTGCTAGCTACTTGCTTCGCGAGTTAGACGAAAGACGCAAAGATGAGGAGTGGATTGATGGGTTAGATCTCGAAGCTGATCTTATATATTCTGCCGGTGGCGGAGCATCATTTCTCGTATCAGATGAAAATCGGGCTAACGAATTGATCAAAAGAGTATCAAAGAACTTTCGTGCTGAGACGATAAATGCCACAATAACTGGGGTATCCCTTCCACCGACCGATTCTAAAGGATATTTTGGCAAACGCATGAGAGATGCTTCTGTACTATTGCGTCGAGCAAAAGATGCCAAAGCAGATCTAATATCATTACCAAGCGAGCCATATCTACAGCTATGCCAATCATGCGGATCTAATCCAGCATCTGGTATCTCCACAATAGATGGATTCAACGAAAAGCTCTGCAAATCGTGCGAAAAAAAGCGTAACAAAGGGAATCGCAGCAAGCTATATGATGAGTTTTGTAGCTATATAGAAGAAGTAGATGGGATGGAGCATCCTTGGGTAAATGATACCATGCCCGATGACCTGAACGAGATTGGCTATGTATCAACTCCTCCGAATTATATCGGCTTCATAGCGCTCGATGGAAATCGGATGGGGGATCTGCTGGTTAAGCTTCAAGAAAAAGAGGATTATAAAAAAGTATCAGAAGAGATCGAAAGGCTCGTTCGAAGCCGAACATTTGATGCATTGCGAAGGTATGGCCGGCCTCGAAAGCATTATAAATTCAATGACAAGAAGGTTGCACCTTTCGAGATTGTGCTGATCGGCGGAGACGATGTTCTCCTTATTACGGCTGCTGATATCGCCATCAAGATTGCACTAGACATAGCTGAAGGATTCGAAATAAACTCGCCAGAAATTCTAAAAAACGCAGGGCTAGGTCAGGAGAGGAAAAAGCTAACTATGGCAGGTGGAGTTGTGCTGGCTCATGCACATTTTCCCATCCCAGCGCTGCATAGTCTTAGCGAAAGCTTGCAAGTCTCGGCCAAGAGGCTTTGCGGTAAAAAGGGTTACAAATCCGGAGCCATTGATTTTGTGGTGGTCTCCAGCAGCGATATCGACCTGGATGTGCTGCGAAGAGATATCTACTGCCGTCCCTATGCGCTTGATAAACTGAGAAAACTGATCGAATATATAACCAAATTTAGAGAGGATGATTTTCCTACAACCCAGCTACAAACGATGTATCGGGCTTTATTCACCAATAAAGTAAACGCCCAGCTGGCTGCCATATCTGCACTTGGATATCTCGCAAGAAAGAAAAATGATATGAAAAAATATAAATTATTGCGAGAGTTCTTCGAGGAATTTGGCGTATCCCTCGAACTTCCGCCATGGGTAGTCGATAAGAATGTCTCACCATTGGCCGACTTGGTCGAATTATATCCGTTCATTTACGAGGAAAAAGACGATGGCAAGGATGTATATTGAGATCGATCCACTCATCATCCAAATGGATGGCCCGCTTTCGGTGGGAACTGGCTTTCGGCGGGGTCTGATTCAGAGAACTGTAGAGCGAGATGCCAATGGTTTCGTTTGCATTCCTGCATCCTCGCTCAAAGGAAGGATTCGCCACTTGTGCGAACAACTGGCACGAGAACTTGGATTGCATGTCTGTAAGGCACCGTATCCAGGATCCATGTGTTCCGCACACAAGGATAGATGCCTCGTCTGTCGGGTTTTCGGGGCACCTGGGAGAGCAAGTACCCTGTACTGGCACGATGCTAATCTCAATCGGGATTTCCGTCCAATTTTCGAAAAGTCTAATTTGGACTACCAGGTTTATTCGCGCACACAGGTGCAGCTCAGTCGTGCGCTTGGCACAGCAAGGCCCGATCATCTATTCACCAGCGAATTTGCTATTGAAGGATTATGCTTCGAATCTAAGGTTACGGGTTTTCTGGAGGCTACGCCAATTAATGGAGATGAATCCGCCGGTGGCTATGAATTGTTGCTTCTCTTGGCCGGACTTCGTCTCGTTGATAGATTAGGCGGTGGTGCAAGTAGAGGTGCCGGGTGGTGTACCGTCAAGCTGCCGGATGAAGTCAAGGTGGACGGTAATCCAATTTCCTGGCAAAAAGTACTGAATAACCTTGATAAGCTACCCAGCTTTGGCAAGGAGGGGACCGATGCCGATTGAATTAGAGTTGACTTTACGCTTATCTTCACCTCTAGCGCTTCACCGATCGCGATCAGCAGTTCAGTACGTAGAGACGCTGGATTACATTCCAGGCTCATCGCTACGAGGTGCTCTGGCCCAGAAGTACCTGGCCGAAAACGGCCAACCCGACGAGACTTTCAAATCCCTATTTCTATCGGGCAAGGTCCAATATACTGACTTATGGCCCGCAACTGAAGATAGGCCCACGGTCCTGATTCCGGCCACTGCCAGGTCCTGTAAAAGATATCATTTGAACCATCCAGAGAGCTTTTGCGACATATTACTAGATGCGTTTGGGATTGACGATGGCACTCTGACTTGTCCCAATCCCAGCTGCAAAGAGCACTTAGGTCCAGTCAGTGGTTATCTCCATGATTTATCCACTGAGAGGATAGTTCCCCGATCGCGCTTGAAAATTAGCACGGCAATATCCCGAGGGACCGGTACCGTAGCCCGTAAGATGCTTTTTACGCAGCATACATTGATTGGATGGCATTCTATTGCCGGCACTGTGTCCCCTAAACTCGGCTTTTCGTTTCAGGGATCGATCCGCCTGATCGATCCGTCCCTTCAGGGAGAACTTGAAAAGCAATTGCCAATTGGCACAAATTTCTCCATCGGTGCTGGACGCAGCCGTGGCCTGGGAGAAGTAGTAGTGCAGGATAGAAAGAGGGCTTCTAATGGCACCACTCTCGAAGAACGATGGCATAAATTCAACGAGAGTGCCCATGCCGCAGGAGGTGATCGAGATAGCGCTTATTTCTCACTTACTTTATTGAGCCACTTGGCCTTGCGTGATAATGCTCTCCGTCCCGTTCTAGGAGCCATTAAGCCTAATAATCTCGGATTGCCTAATGGTGTGGAGATGGCATGCTATGCATCTACCAGAGAACCTGTTGTCTTCTTGGATAAGGTGGTCGTTCAAGGATGGAACGCCGCTCAAGGATTGCCTAAGTCGGATACCGTAGCCCTGAGCCGAGGATCTGTGCTGCTCTTCCGCTGCGATCCGGCTCTTCAAAAGCCAGTTCTCTCTCGATTAGCTCAGATTGAGGACGAGGGCTTTGGCGAAAGGCGTGATGAGGGCTTTGGCAGAATTGCTGCTTGCTATCCGGTTCACTACGTGTTTAGGGGATTAAAATGAATCAAGAAAATGTAGATCGAGCTGCTGGGATTGCTAAAATGGTGGATTTGAATCGAAAAATTGCTCGATCGAGCGATGAGTATGATCACAGGGCAAGAGAATATGCGGTTCGGTTGAATCGGACAGAACTCAGTAAGACACAAATTAGAGGGCTTGAGACCTTAGCTTATACAACAAACAAGGTTTCAGATGTGACCGACTGGATAAAGAAACACGTAGCGAAAGATGCCAAGCGTAACTTGTGGGCTAAAGATGGTATTGGAAGGGAGCTTCTCATTACGTTGGAGGGTTTGCGTCAGGATGCAAAGGAAATTGTGAAAACTGCGAAGAATTATCCTACAACATTCCGGGAGGACCCCGACTTGGAGCGCCAGTTACATCTTCGATTGATTCGTGAATATCTAAAGCATTTAGTTGCTCATTTTGAGTATCAACATGCCGTAAAGAGGCAGCAATGACCGATCTAAGTTATAACCTGAAGCTGAGGAAGCTGATAGCCGCCTGGAGCGATAATTCAGAGATAGAGGCCAACAGATTTGCTGATCGTTATCGAGATCTATATCCACGTGAGATATCCAATGCACAACTTCGAGGTTTGGAGAATGTCATCAGAAGTTCCAGACAGTTTATCGATGTAAAGGGATTCATTCAACACCAGGGCGAAAAAGCAGAACGAGCCCGAAGGAGTGATGTAGGAGATTTTTGGAGAGGGCTAGATAGCGATTTGAGCAGCTTAAGAGATGAGGCGAAAAGAATGCTGCATCAAACAGGATCTGAGATCTCCGAGGTCAAGCTTGATAGGGTGCATCACCAATTAGCCGAAATTTATGTTCAACACCTAATCGCACATATGTTCTACTGGACACCATTTCTCGAAGAGAAGGGCAAAATAAAAAGACATCACAGATAAAATAGGAGCTACCTCGATGCCGGATGAGGATCTATTACAACATTTTGAAGTGATTATTGATGGTGCCCAGGAGCCACTGGTGCGCAAATACTTAGAGGATGCCGCAAAATGTTTTAATATTGGAGTTTACAACGGTGCGGTAATATTTGTATGGAATGCAATCATTTGTTACATCCAGCGGGTAATCGAGGTGGTTGGTATTGCATTTTTTATATATAAATACAGAAAAGTTTATCCTAAAAAGGATATGCCTTCTGATCTCTGGCAGGTAAATGATAGCATGCTTCTTGAAATTTGTGAGGGAATGGGCCTGTTATCACATGATGTGCATATTAAATTGGACAGATTACGAGAGCATCGGAATGACTGCGCCCATCCCTCTGGCATCTTTATGACTGCAGAAGATACATTAGCATTAATGGATAGTATTCGAGATTATATATCTCGGAAGATGATTGATGAACGTTTGACAAATATTGGTATTTTGAGAGAATTCATTAAAGAGGTTAAGAGCAAACAGGATGGTGAAGAGATAGCTCCTTGGGTCCAAGAAGATCTCTATCCTCGATTAGCACATGATTTGCTGACCATCTACCTGGAGGATGAGGCTGTGAAGGATGCTTCTGGAATTGAAGGTTTATGGAAGAACATCTGGAGCAGAATCGATGAGTCAACGAGGCAGCTGCTATGGGATCGTCTTTCAGGGGCAGTATCTGATGCGCTAGAGGATGAATCAAGCTTTCGGTCACCCTACGAACTAGCCAATTTTATTGTTTGGCCCTCCTCTGATGAAGAACACCGATACAGGGACAAAATTTGCAGGTTGTATATTGAATGGCTTGATAGACGCATAAGAGAGGACGGATTGGAAGATCATGATGATGAATCTTTGGCAATAATGTTGAAATGGTATATGCCAACGTCCCAGAGAGAGCAGCTTCAGCCCATTTTAGAGAAAATAATTAGGAGGTAGAGAGAATGCTTACATCCTTGAATCGCGCTCAACTTCGCACCCGCTATCGGATAATTGGGAATATCGTATTGGATACAGCGCTGCATATTGGAGGTATCGGTGAGACAACGGTCACCGATAGCCCGGTAATACGCGATGGTGAAGGGTATCCTTTTATTCCGGGATCATCTTTGAAAGGAGCTTTTCGCGCTTCTGTAGAGCGAATTGTCCCAAACATAGGCTTGAAAACATGCAACCTGAGCGATGGCGATAGTTCGTGCATCAGTAAGATGAATGAGAGAACGAAGGATCGCCAGCTGAGCGAATCCGAGATCATGGATTTGCTTGAAGATGTCGATGGCTTATGCGATACCTGCAGAACATTCGGTACCACCTACTTGGCTTCGGTAGCTTTCTTCCACGATGCTCCAATCTCAAAATTATGGCGCGACTTGGCAGAAGTGCCAACTCAGATTCGTGACGGCGTAGGCATCGATCGAGATAGCGAATGTGCTAAAGAAAGCATCAAGTTCGACTTTGAAGTAGTGCCACCACAGGCGGATTTCGAGTTTATGTTAAGCCTTGAAAATCCTAGCGAAAGCGATCTGGGATTGATCGCCTTGGGACTGCAGGAGTTCGCAAGCGGTATGATTATGCTGGGAGGGATCCGCTCTAGGGGATTAGGCCGGTGTCACCTTGAAAATATAAAAGTTGAGCGAGTTGATTTTAGCAATATGAAAGATCTAAAGGCCTATCTCCTGGAAGGTTGCTGGGCAGGACAACCTTATGAAGAATTTGTCAAGAAATACCTGAATGCTCTATTAAAGAGGGGATTACATGTTTAAGCAGCTGTTGAACGAATGCATTATCAACCTCCAGATAATACCCAAAGGCCCTATCTTAATTAAATCCGGGGTAGCCACGGCAAGTGGTCCGGATATGACCTTTGTAACCGTATTCCGCAATGGGCGTGAAGAGGTTTACTTGCCGGGTTCATCGTTGAAGGGAGTTTTACGCAGCCATGCCGAGCGCATTTCACGCACCCTAAATCCAGATGCCACTTGCGACCCTTTTGCAAAAAAAGATGATGAAGAGCCCTCTTGCAGTGCGCGGTTTGATGTGCGCAAGGATAACAGGGAGAAGCTGGACCCGCCAACCGCTTATCGGGATGCTTGTCTGATCTGCAAATTATTTGGATCAACCTCTTTTGCAGGTCGCTTAGCCACCGCTGACGCCTATGCCGTAGGGGATCCTCCAAAGCCCCGGCGTCGTGATGGTGTAGGCATCGATCGCTTCACCGGTGGCGCATCTAGTGGGGCCAAGTTCGAGCTAGAAGTCCTCACCGAGGGCACCTTCGGAACAAAGCTATACATGCGCAACTTCGAGCTATGGCAACTCGGATTGGTGGGCTTTTTGCTTCAGGATTTTAAAGATGGGTTGATTCGCATTGGAATGGGAAAAAGTCGTGGCCTTGGAAATGTAACATGTGAAGTGAAGGATGTACGACTCGATTTTTTGGGTCCCAAAGCGCCAAAGGCTTCCAACGGGCAGCTGAATCTATGTGGTGCTGGATCCCTTTTTAGTGAAGCTGAAACGTACGGGATAGTCAGTCCCGATGAGATCAGCATTCCCTTCGATGGTGAATTGAGATCAAACGGTGTAAGAACTACAGCGATATTCAGCGGCGACTCCTTTCCCTGGATACAAGTTGAGAAAAAGTGGGTTAGCTGGGTAAAGGATTATCAAATGCCCGAGGCTATGAAGCGCTATCGTGAGGTGCGGTCTTGATGAGCGACCAAGTATGCTCCGGCAAGCTGGACGTCGCATCCATTCAGAGCATCGTAGATACATTGAGCCCAAGTGCGCCTTTTGGCATTGTCGAAAGCATTACTGAGATCGATTTTCCGCCTCCCAATCAGGAAAGGATCGATGTGACCATATGGCCCAAGGGGCGGATCTTCAGCCAAGCCTTCGAGCTGCGATGGGAGCTAGTTGATGAAGATTACCATGCAATCTTCGCCGGGAAGAATGAAGTCAAATCACCAAACGGGCTAACGAAAATTGACGACCTGCAATTGAATCCACCTGAAAATCAAGAATATTATTGCTGGGACGAGTGCAATCCACGCCTTAGCCGAACGTTGGACTATCGTTGTGTACCTGCAGCAGGAAACGTAAAACTGACCGTGCTAGAATATCGAGACGATCATGGATGTCTGGTTTTCTGGCGATATGCTGGGATGAGGCGTGAGGTGTGAGCGATGAATCCGTATAATTTCGTGCGTTTTGGCGAGCGTGGACCAAGAGAACCCCCCATATACCATGACAAGTATAAGGAACACAATGGATCACTTTCATGCATGCTGATTGCTCGAACACATCTATTCATACCGCAGACACAAGGAGAATTTAAACAGATAGAACTGCGAGACGAACACGCAGAACTAGCGATGATGCGTGATTTAGACGGCAATCCTATGCTCCCAGGATCCTCGTTGAAAGGGGTGCTTCGTAGCGTGGCAGAAGCGATCAGTGGATCTTGTTTGACGTTGCCTCAGAGGAGGTCGGTCAAATATCGCGGTCGTCCTCCCGTCTCGTATCAAGTGCCCGCCGAATTTGAGCATTGTACCAATGTCGATCACTTATGCCCTGCATGCCGTATATTTGGTTTCCTCAGCAGTAGTTATTCATTCCAAGGAAAGATCAGCATCAGCGATGCAGTGTCAGTTGAGGCGGCGGATACTGAGGCGTTGACGATTGAGCCTCTGATGGAACCGAAGCCTCGTCACAGCATATGGTACGAGGATCCTCAGAAACGAGGAATGATGCGTGGACGCAAATTCTATTATCACCGGCCCCTGGGCCCTATCACCACGACAAAGAGAACCAAGTTCAACAAGACGGTTGAGGCAGTATGCCCGGGCACCGTTTTTGAATTCGTCCTGGATTACGCCAACCTTACCGATGGCGAGCTGGCTTTGCTCGTCTTCTCATTGACCTTGAGATCTTCGATGTGCCATAAGGTGGGAATGGGGAAGCCCGTAGGTCTGGGAAGCGCTAAAATTAGTATCGCAAGCTGGGAAAAATTAGATCGAAGGGCACGCTATGAGTTATCTGAGGGATCAACCAAGTTAGAAGGAGAGGCTCTGTCCATGGAGGTTGACCGATGGACTAAACAATATCATAAGAGTTACGATTCATGGTGCGAATGTCTCAGCGACCTGGAGACCATCTGGAGATGGGATCCAAGCAGAGAGGTAGATGTACGCTATCCATCGAGAGAATGGTTCAACAAGAACCGACGCACTCCTTTGGACAGAATATCCTAAAGGATAGATAAAATGATTTTAGAGGAGGATAGAGCTTATGGGTGTTTGGCACTTTTTACCTCTTGGTGAGTCTCCTGGTGCTGTTACATCTGCATTAGCCTATCTAAAACAACGCTATATGCAAAATGATGTAGCATTTTTTGGCATTGATAGTAGCAGAATAAAATCCAAAAAGGTTAGTGGAATAGTCATCTTTACAACCGAAGGAGTTAGAACTAAAACTCTTAAAGCTAAGAATAAAAGTTATGTAAAAAACAATTATGGATCAGAAAAGGGGGAGGAATTACCATTAGGAGATAAAAATGGTAATCTTATAACGTTTGATGTCGTCCTAAAGTTCATCTCTGATGAATTCGGGGAGATGTTAAAGGAAGAACGTGGCAAGGTATATTGGCTGGAAGCCAGTCATTACGATCTGGATTTTAATCTAGAAAAATTATTCCAAGCATTTTATGCACTATCCCCACCTAACAGAACGGGAGATGAAGTATGGATTAATCTAACTGGTGGAACTAATGTTATGAACTTGGCCTCTTTGTTAGTCGCTACAATGAGCGGTATCAGCGGTCGTTCATATTATAATTATACTAATAATATTAGGCTTTTGCAACCTGCCAATGAAAGCACTTTCTGGCATGATATACCGATGCTCAAGTTAAATTTTGATCAGAATTATGAGACCATCTTGAGAGCGCTACCCGATTCTGATGAGTGGATGGATGAATGTAAATTAATAAATATTCTTAGGGGGGCAAACTTCCCCGATGTTGATGATGATAAAAAATTCAAACGCAATTATTTGAACAAACTGGATGGGTGGCTAATCGAGCGCGATGGAAATAGAAATCGCATATCTCCTGCAGGGAAGCGTTTCCTTCAACGAATGGATGACGAATTGGTCAGAGCCTTAGTGTACAAGAGGCCTTTGGAAAATTCTCCGAAAAAAACAGATGTTTTCGAGGAGTTGAGGTTATAATCCTCCTCAACTTCGCCCACCCCCTCACCGCCGACCACCGCCAGCAGATCGAGTCCATTACCGGCCAGCCGATCGAGCGATTGATCGAGATCCACCCCCAGATAGATCCCCAGCAGCCCCTGGCGCCCCAGGCCACAGCCATCGCCAACCAGATCGGCCTCTCCCTTACCGAGTGGCAGACCCTGCCACTTCTGATCAATCCGCCCTCGTTGAACTTCATCACCGTAGCCCTCCTGGCCGAGATCCACGGCCGCTGCGGCTACTTCCCTGCCCACCTTCGCATGCGTCCGGTCAAGGGCTCTGCGCCCCAACAGTTCGAGGTCGCCGACGTGCTCAATCTTCAGGAGATCAGAGACAAAGCCAGAACCAAGAGATGTTGAAAAGAAGTGATTCCCATGTACACCCACCTATCCCACGCCGCCGACCATTGCCCCCACGCCGCGGGGCGGGAGAGACGCCGCTATAGCCGAAGATGCGTCACGCAAGAGATCGGGCGCTCGAAGCCCTGCAAAAGCCCGGCCAGCCCGGCCAAGGACACCTCCCATGCCCCTCTCTAATGCGAAGCTAAACGCCCTCTTGCAAACCCTCGCCCGGCGCTACGCCCTCGCCGCTAAAGAGGCCCTCGAAGACCAGCTCGTGGGAGTTGCCCTCTTCGGCTCCGTTGCCCGCGGCGAGGCTGGGCCGGCCTCCGACATAGACCTCTTCGTCGTGATCGAGGAAGCCCCCCTGGGCATGCTGGCCCGGCGCCGTCTGCTCGACCCGGCGCGAGAAACCCTGACGCCGGAGCTGGAGAGGCTCTGGGAGCAGGCCATCTACGCAGACTTCGTCGAGGTGATCCGCACCCGGGCCGAGGCCCGAAGGTTCCACCCGCTCTATCTGGATATGTCCCGGGAGGCGGTCCTGCTCTACGACAGGGACCAGTTTTTAGAGAGCTTGCTAGAAAGGGTCAGGGCGCTTCTGGAGAAAGGCGGCGCAGAGCGCCACCTCATGGGAAGGTTCTGGTACTGGGACCTGTCGGGGACGTTTGCAGATGGGGGGGCGGTCGAGCTATGAATCCAGGCGAAGGTTCGGCAGAGCAGATGATCTCCCGGGCACTGATCATCGTCGAGGAGGCAGAGTATCTGGATGAGAAAGGGGCCTGGAACCTCGTGGTTCGCCGCTCTCAAGAGGCTGTTGAGCTTGCGCTCAAGGCCGCGCTTTGCTGGGCGCGGATCGAGGTTCCGCGCATTCACGACGTAGGGCCCGTCTTGAAGCAGCATGCTGACCGATATCCAGCGCCTTTCCGGAGCCGGATTCTGCATCTTGCCTCAATCTCCCGGCAGCTGAGGGCCGAGCGCGAGATCAGCTTCTACGGCGATGAGCAGAGCGGAATGGGGCCCGAGGGCCTCTATACCAGGGAAGATGCAAGCGAGGCCCTCTCGAAGGCGCGTGAAGTGCTGAGCGCCTGTCAAAACCTTATGGAAGCTGTGGAGGTGGGTCATTGAGCAAACCTTTTGAGACGCCATGGCAGCATCTGATGAGAGGACTGATGCCAGGTATTGGAGGATTTTGGCTCTTCGCTGAATTGCGCGGGAAGGGATCATCGTTCTGGTTGGATGTATTGTCAACTTCAACACATAAAAACTTGGATGGAATCGCTAAAAATAGGGTTACATGTACCCCAAAAGTATGTGATTTAATGGAGAAGATTAGCGTTCATTCGCGTTCATTCGTGGTTAGATTAGGGAAGAATACGTTTGCCCCCATAAAACAACGAGGAACCGGAGAACTCTTCGATCTGTCAGCCGATGGCAAGGAGGCCATGCATGTCTGATATCACATTTATATCCCGGGCCGCTGAGCTGGCTCTCGGAGCCTGGGGCCTCGGCGATGATGCTGCAAGCCCGGAGGAGATCGCCAGCCTCGTATCCGACGGTGCCGCCTACTGGCAGCAGTCCCTATCCGACGGCTCTCATCTCTCATTGATCCGGCTCTTCTCGCCGGTTGTCGAGCGAGAGGAGGTCTTCCTGGGGAATATTCTGCTGAACGACTTCCTGGGAAAAGCCCTGATCCGGGCGGCGGAGGGTGGCGGCGATGGCAGGATGGCGCTATTGGCAAACGATCTTGAGAACTACTATCTCCTATATCACGGCAAGTCTTCTCTCGAGAGCATCAGTGATCGTTTACGGCAAGAGGTGCTCGCATGCCTGCCCGACCTGTACTTCGGCGACGAAGATCCGGATCGTGGAATCTACGGCGATCTTGGCAAGATGCTGACCTTCTACAAGAGCAACATCGAGCCCTTCCCCGCCTTCACAGTTCCGCGCTTTCTCCTCCCGCAGCTGTTGATGAAGGTCGACGATGAGCTGCGCCGACTGGCAGCCAATGAGGAGACGAACGTAAACGTCGTCATGGCCATACTGAGCTTCTTCTACTCCAAGGATGGGGCGGAGATGCAGAGCGTCCACGCATTTCTCGAGAGAGCGATGGCCGAGGGCCTCATTCCAGCAGACGATATGCGGGCCTGCTTTGCCCTTGGCCGGAATGAGGAGTTCGATAAGAAGACCTTCATGGAGAAGAAAAAGAACGGAGTTGTGGATTGCACCAGGCTTCAAGAGACCGTAGAGTGCTTCTTGAGCAAGATCAAGGAGGAGATCGAACAGGGCCACTCCGAGAACCTCGCTGCGAACCTGACCGGCAAAATGCCGGACTTGAATGCAGATCAGGTCGCAAACATGCTCCTCCATGGCCTACAGATCGGCTTCTTACCGCTTGTCAAGGCTGCCAAGGTAGAAGGGGCTTCCGCCTGCCGCTTCTGTGGATCCGGCGTTGCCGTCATCTTGGAGAAGAACATCATGGGCGGCTTTGGTGCTGGTCGTTTCTACAACCAATCACCGAAGTCGAAGCCTTTTGAGGAGGCTCTATGCGGTCGCTGTGGCATAAGCAGCTACCTCGAAACCAAGCTTTTAGGGATGCATAACGCAAAGCCACAGCCAAAGGGAAAGGACTACCCGGTAACCAGGCAGCACAACATAGTCTTCCACTACGGCCACCACAATGAGATCGAGCTGTCCCACCTCAGGGATACGATAGATGACATCTTCGATCTGATAGGCGCCTTCCGGAAGAAGGCCTTTGAGGAGAAGAGGCCTTTCTCGCTTGAATCTATCGGAGAGGAGATCGCCCGGCGGGCCGCTGAACGCGAGAGTGATGCCGACTTGCCAAGCGTTGAAGAGGCCTTTCTCGATCTCATATCCGATGACGATATGGTCCCGGGCCTCGATATCCTGGCCCAGACGCCGCTCGACGAGAGGGCGCGAGTTCTGCCTCTTGGCGTGGGCGATTATCAGCTGATGGTCTTCATCGTCCCAAGGCTTGAGCCCCGCAGAACCGAAGCGATGGACTTCGTCAACCGGCGATTCTCTCGCAGTCGTCTGGCAGCGTTTACCCTGCTTGCCCTGCTCCGGAAGCTATGCGGTTGCAATGGTCCCTACTACTTCCAATCCGTTCCCAAACTATCGCCGGGCGGCTTCGACTACAACACGTTCTACGTACATGGCAGCCCGATGAGCGCCAATGATGCGATAAAGCGCTACAGCGTGATCGTAAACTTCGCCCGCAGGGTGTCGAAATACCGGGATGGGCACTCGCTTCTAGCCGACTGGATCCTCCTTGCCGAGAGGCTGGAGGACGATCCCCTGGGCACCTTCTCCGATATACTCCGAGATTCTCCGTTGAGTGCTGAGGATGACCGGCGAGATGCCAAATATAGACGCCTTAACAACGACTTCATAAAAGGAACGAGAATGATCGACGGAAAAGAATATTTGAGAATGATGTCTCAACTGAGACAGCTATAACGATCGGGAGGGAGATGATGCAAAAAGTGGATACCAAGGAGCTGGACGAGTTCTGCAGCCTGCTCTTTTTCGCCCTCGACCAGATGGGCGGTGACCTGCTGCCCTTCTTTCTGAGCGATAAGCCGACGAGCTACGAGAAGTATCCTCGACTGCTTCTGGGACATATTCGTTACTACAACGATGTAGAGGCCGGTTATGAGGTGTGGGCTGGGAAGGTTCTGAGGGACGGAAATGAATACCGGCGCGTGGGGGAATATCCGGAGCTTGAGAAGCTGAAAAGCTGGCTTCTTAGCAACCGCGCACTCTTCGAGAACCGCAAGGACAACCTGAACCACCTGAAGCGGAGCCTCTATGCTCGTGCTTTCGAGTACCTCTACCCGAGACGCCTTTTGACCACGGCCTATGCAGAGGCAAACCGAGGCAATCCAGACGCCCTCGAAGAAGATGCAATACGAGCGGGCTTTCGCCAGGTGGTTCAAACCCAAATCGACGAGCTCGCCGAGCTTTACGGTGAGGGAGTTAAGCTGCAGAAGATCGTAGCCGATGCAGAGGAGTTTCTGATCTCCAACCGGAAGAGGTACGCCTGGAAGAAACATTAAGCCATGGAATGATTTCGAGATCGATAAAAATATCTGGAGGACGACACCATGGATAAGATCGAAGAATTCAAGAATCAAATGGCGTCTGTTGATGCGTTGATTCCAAGAGAAGTCAATAAAAAGCATGTTGCCCAGCCGTTCTACACCCGGAGAGTGGTGACCATAGCTGGCGTCAAGACCGCCAAGACTCGCTTTATGCCGGTATCTCACGAGGGTCAAGGCATCGAGACGTACGTGGACAAGCTTGAGCTGCTTAGAAAGACGAGAGCCGAGTTCATCGCAAGAAAGCTCAAAGGCATCGAGCGACGAAGCCACATGAGCCTGTTCAGAGAGCTTGTGGAGCAAAAGGCAGGCCAGAGCTGGCAGGAGTTCTTCAAGGCCAAGTTCGACAAGGAATGCACTATCCCCGACAACCTTTGTATCGCCTGCTGGAACTGCTCCCTTTTCGGGGGGTTGGAAGCGGGGAGAGGCGCTACGTTCTCGCGAACGCGCTACTTTGACTCTTATTCTGTAGAGGGCGCAGAGGAATGTATCGCCATGGAGGGAAGCGAGGAGGGGATGGGCATAGGCAACCAGGTCTACGAGGATGTAAACAAGACGAGGGGATCTGAGACCTATCACCTCTACGAGTACGTCAAGGCCGGGACCCGCTTTCCCTTCATCACCATGATCGAGAGCCCCACTCTGCTGGACGTTTCCGGCTTGCTTCGCGCGATTCGGAGAGCCGACGAGCACGGCTACGGGAAGTACTCGGCAAACCACGGCAAGTTCGATACGGACTTCCTCGTGGTGGCGACAGGATACCCGCGCTTCTCGGTGCTGGACATGCTCAATTGGGGAGATGCAGGATCCCTAGAAGGCCAGTTCCATGACAAGACGATTAAGTTCGACGATCTAAGCGGGAGCGTTGCCCTCTTCGGAGATGATATCGAGGCGCTGGCGGACCAGCTACAGGGCGCCTTTGACGAGTACTATCAGGCGCTGAGCAATAGTAAAACTGAGTGAAGGGGGATCCGCGATGCTCTACGCAAGGGCTATCACCCTCAGAAACTGCGGCAGGTTTACAGTCGTGGCCTCGGACTTCGGCTCAGACTATCGGACTCACACCCACGTGACGAGCGAGGCCCTCTACGCCAGCCTAACCAGAGGGGCCACCTGGCGCCCCCATCTGATCGACCTCAAGAACGACCCGGAGACGTTCACCGAGGCTTACGATGTGGCGGAGATGCCGGTCTGGTTCCTTCCGGGGCTGTTCATGGCAAGTGGCAGCCCTTCCCTTCCCGATTCGCACTTGGATGCCACCTCCTTCAACGTGATAAGCGAGTTCTATCCGAGCACGAGCAAGTCCTACGTCTTCAAGAAAGGATCCCTCCAGGAGAAGGGCCGGCCCTACCACGTACCCACATACGGCACGATACAGGCCGTCAAACCTGACCGCAGATTGTCGACCTATGCGTTCTCGCCCAGAAGGGAGCTTTTAGACGGATTTGAGGAGGGGCAGACCTTCTTGCTGGGCAAGAAACGGACGATGTTCCAGATTTCTAAGCTTTCACCGGTAGCGGAGGGATCGTGGAAGAAGGGCAGATGCAGGACGTGGTGGCTAGAATTGCCGCCAGATTATGGAGAGTATTTTCAGCAGTTTCAGATATTCGCTGCCACGATGCGCTATATAATACTGAAGGGGCAAACGAAAGACGATACCAGCTATGCGGAGTTCTCATTTCCAGATGGAGGCCTCTGTCTGCCGGACTTCTACTGGGATCTGATATCGAGGCTTATCGATAGAGGGCAATAGCCCCTTCACGATTCTCTTTTCATTGGCTCTAATCCTCGGCTTATCGTTCCCTTGCAAAATCGCCAGTCCCGCGAAAAACAGCCAGCCCTGGCCCCCACACTAAATACAGCTACCACCCAGTTCCTCGATAGCCTTCTTGATCTTTCCGATCTCGCCCTCAATGCGCACAAACCGCTTGTTCATGTATTCTTGCAGGTCTGATCTCACGCCACGGATCTCTTCGATCGTTTTCTCCTGCCTATCAAGCATCTTGTCCTGCCTATCGAGCATACTCTTCCCTATTGACAGGCTCTCTCGGCTAACCATCAAGATCTGTTCGCTCAGCTCCATGTTTCGGTTCAGCATTCCCGATGCAACATCGAACCTCTCCCCCAGCTCCTCCTGCCATTCTCCTCTCAAGATCTTGAAGTATGGAAACTCGTCGGTAGGCGTTGTCCAGCTGATCTCCAGCTCCCTGACCTGGACCGCACCCCTCTGGATTCTCAGAGCCTGCACAAACTCATTGAGAACTTCTCTCTGCCCCTCGGCCACGATCTTAACGTCGTAGGGCTCCTGGTTCTCGACGCTGCCGGAGATGCCAAGGTCCCGTGCGATCTTCTGGACAATATCTCGAAACCCAACTCTCTGGACATCGCCCCTGGCGATGATCTCAACTCGTTCCATATGGGTCATGGTTCGCTAACATGCTATAAATAGCCTGCAGGTTCCGATCGTCACCAGATTGTCCAGATTGCGGATCTCAAGCTGCCATCTTCCTGGCAGAAAGATCATCACAAGCAGCATCATTGGCCTCCTAAATTCCTCTGCCCGAGGCCCCTATCACACCCATTCCTTAGCCGCTGCCGAGGGATGCAAAGCCCAGGCGCTGGGAGGCCCGCGGTGATGATTTGATCCAAAAGAGCCTCTCATATCGCTTATCGCCCACAATGCTCTCTGTACCTGCAGCTTCGAGGGTCCTCACACCTGCCGGGATCCTTCTCGTAGTAGATCATATCCTGCTTTTGATCCCTCTCCTCTATGAACCACTGCCTCAACTCGTCGCTGATCAGAAAGAAATCCCTCTCGATGTGAGGCGTTGGATGGTTCTTTGGAAAGCTGAGATAGACCGTGCATCCGATGTTGATCGGAAGCTCGTAGAGGCTCTCGTAGACGAGAGCATAGCCGGTTGCTGAAAGCCTGTGAAAGTCCTTCTTTGCGCCGGTCTTCAGGTCGCATATAGTCATTTGCCCCATGTTCACAGCGTCGGCGCTGAGGTTGCTGCTAAGCCCGAGGTACTGGCCGTCAAGCTTGTGCTCCACGACGAAGGGAAGGGCGTGGTTGATGAGAGAATCCTCGCTCATGTACCTGTATTTTCCCAGGTACTCGAAGATCGATGAGACTATCCTGCTGACTTCGAAAGACCAGAGCTTCTTCAGGTTCTCGCCGACCTCTTTGACGGGTTCCCGTTGAGCGTCTGCGGCATGATGACCAGCTCCAGCGGACGATGTCATCATCTCCTCAGCCTCCAATACGGCTTCTGGCAGCCTCTCGTATAGCAGGACCGCGAGATCGGAGCAGATGGAAAGCCCGTTTGTGTAGATCAACCTCTTTGCAGTTGGATACAGCTCAGCGATAGCCCTGTGATATATCAATCCCGCTACCATCGCCTCGCTGGCCGGAACCTTTACGTTCATCACGTGTCTTAGGTATGTGTCGCGGCCGGTCTCGCAGTAGCAGTCCGCCACCTCCCATAAAGGAAGGATCACGTCATGAGGGGGTGATAGCTCGGACGAATGCCACTGCCAGCCCCTCAGCTCCTCGGCTACGCTCTTCTCCCGGCTTTGCGGGATGAGCCTCTTTAAGAGGTACTTCCTCTCCTCCTCTGAAAAGAAATACATGATACTACCTCCGGATTATGATCATACGTTTTCGCAATACCGGCTGTACTCGCAGTCCTTGCACCTGGCCTTCGTCCTGGTGCCCTCGGGCTCGATCTCCTCCTCCACGATCTTGCCTATCTCCGATATCACCTTGAGCGTATGATCTCGGACCTCGTCGGTAAAGTCGATCCTTGCGTTTATGCGGTCCTTGCTATAGTGTATGTAGCCCCGGCGTACGATGGTGTCGAAGTTGTCCTCGACCAGGAGGGCGTATGCTGCTAGCTGGTACTTGTGGTTCAGGTGGGCAGCGCCCTTCTTGGAGAAGCCGAACTTGTAGTCGACAGGCACGTACTCTCTCCCAGACCTGATCAGGTAGTCGAGGACGCCTCTAAGATTCAAGGCCTTGCTCTCCAGATCCACTTTGAAGAGCTTCTCTGCCTCGTCGAGAAAGGGATCGTAGAAGATTGCCCCCTTTCTCCGCCTCTCCTTCTTGGTAATATCCTCATGCTCTTCCTTGCCGACCGCGAGCTTGAGATCGGGAGGCTTTGGAACGTGGATGACGTGGTCGAAGTAGATTATCCTCGGACAGTAGATATACTGCTTGACGTCGCTTACAGTCACCATTGGACCGCATCCCCGGCTGCCGCGTTCCTCATTGCCGAGTTCCCCTTCGCCGCCTCTATCTTGGCGGCGTCCGTCAAAGCAGCGTCCCCCATTGTCCCCTCCCCCATCGCAACGCCCCAATCGATTGCCATCGACATCTTCTACAACACCATCACATCGTCCTCTTTCTCGATCACATAGACATCGCCGATGCTGTCCCGAAGCGCGAAGCATTTGGAGCATAGGGGGTAGAACTGAACGTTTCCCTCGGCCTCTTTCATCATCCTCTCCAGCCTGAGCTTCAGCTTCTCCCTGTTGTTCCGGTTGAGGACCCCATAGAAGGCGCTCTTCTGGATCCTGATGCAGCCGTAGTCCATGAGCGCCTTCGCAATCCTCGCCCTCAGGGCATCGTCCGAGATATCGTAGATTATCACCGTGTCCATGAGATCATTCCAACTCCAGTTACCATCTCGGCGTGAAGGGTTCGTAGCAGTTCCTCTCGCCCCTGAGGAAGGTGGCTATTGTCGCTGCTTGGGTGCGGATGATGTTTCTTATGAGCTGCTTTTTCCCGTCGTGGGTGATTCTCTCGTCCAGGCGGTTGTAGAAGGCGCCGGATGCTATCTTGATCCCGGGCTTCGTCATCCGCCCCTCATCGGTGAAGTGACCGGGCGTCATCTCCTTAGAAAGCCCCACAACGACCCTGTCCACGACGATCGGCCGGAACTCCTCCATCAGGTCGTAGACGAGCTTCTCCTTGCCGGGCCGATCAGCGTGAAGAAAGCCCGCATAAGGATCGAGGCCGGCGTAAAGCGCGCATCTCCAGGCCTCTTGTTCCAGGACGTAGTAGCCGAAGTTGAGGAGTGCGTTTATGGGATCTCTGGCGCCCGGGTAGTCCCTTCCAGGAAAGCTCCACTCATCTGGGATCATCCCCGACCAGGTCGACCAGTAGATCTCGGCCCCTGAACCCTCGATCCCCATGATGAGAGATCGCGCATCTTCAAGGCTGCCGTCCACCTGGTCCAACCTCGATGCCAGGCCCTCTATCTCGGAAGCCCTCTCCCTGAACTTGAGCCAGAGATCCTCTTTATCGCCCTTCCACTTCTTGGCGAAGGACTTTAGAAGCGACGCCTGGTTCTTCATCTTGCCCCTGACGAAGGACTTTGCGAGCACGAGGCCGCGCCGGTCGCCGTAGGCGAGGTACTGCTCGCGCCGTGTCTTCACAGTCCCTCCGAGGCTTGCCGGGATCAACCTCGACAGGGGCTTTCCATAGAAGCTCGCGAAGACCAGCTCCACCCCGATGGAGTCCGCGAGGGCGACGGCGTCCGAGGAGACCGAGATCCCGTTCCCGAGGATGGTGATCTGCTCGACCTCTCTTGCCGGGCTGAGGACGTCGGGCTCGTCCTTTCGCGATATCCGGAACTGTTCGCCGGACTTTCCAAGGAAGGTTCCGCGCTCCGAGAGGATGATCCTGGTCATGGTCCTGGCCTCATGATAATTCATGTCAGTATGATGTATGAATTTATTGGTGGCTTGCAGGACTATCGAAGATCTGCATTGCTGCAACGAACGGATCGATCGCCAGCTCGGAATTGGTTGATATTTACCTGGCAATTGATGAGGGCGAGGGCTATTATCTTTGCAGCAAATTTAAACGATATCTATTTTTACTATGGTTCACTATAGTAAACATATGAGCGCGTCAAATAAAGAATCGATTCGGCCTGCCTCGGTTTCAATAGGAGCAAAGATCGCGCCTGCTGAAGCCAGGCAGATTCTGGAGCTGATCGAGGCTGGCGTGTACCTCAACGAGTCTGATTTTGTGCGGGATGCTATCAGGCACAGGCTATCCGAAATTAAGGTCATCAAATGCAGGGATGTTGATTACGAGACAGCTAAAAAAGAGGTTCTAAGTTACTACAAGAGCCGAAGAGAAGCATACCCAGACGAAGTAGCAGAAGATCTTGAGCTTGATTTTGATCTTGTGATGAAAGCTGCGGAAGAACTGCGAATGGAAGGTAGGTTGGTGGAAGCATAGCAGACAGCTACGAGATTGGAGATGCTATACACGGCTCGAAGATCTATGCCGAAGCACGAAAGGTGGATGGCCCAAGGGTGATTGTTAAAACTGGTAGGCATAGAGCACAGAGCATAACGTTGATCGAGAACGCCAAGGCAGTAATCGTCAAGAAGTTGAGGTATGTCTATGGCGATGATGAGAGATAGTTGACCGATTACCGTAACTAAACCCTTGGACACGGGCCGCCTTCCACTTGTCCCCACCCAGGCGGCGAGTCATGCACCCAGCTCGTTGAAAAAGTCCTCTTCATCGTCGAAGTATCGGACCTGCCCCGCCTTGAACTGGCCGAGGCCCTCCTTTACACCTTCCTCGAACGCTATCAATGCCTCCTCATCAGAGACGGCTATAATACTATCCTCCGGGCGTTGGAGTTCCAAGCCAGGCATGTATCCGTACGTATCGGAGCCTCGTAGATATACATGACCCCGGCAGAGGGGCAACCTAACAGCTTATGTCCCCCTAATGTTATATGCGTTTGCTACGATCGACTATTGATCGTGTTATCGGTCGAAAAGATCAACTCTGATCGGAGGACGATCAATGAAGAGGGTATATGCAGAGGCAGACGATCAGACCATCTTGAAGATAGAACTTTCAGTTCCCTTTTCGTCGGGATGCGCGTTGCAACTCTTGAACTCGCTGAGAGGTACTTCCGCCTTAACTCTTTCAGTTCCCTTTTCGTCGGGATGCGCGTTGCAACATGGGCCAGCGCTGCCACGGTTGCTGACAGAAACGCTATCTTTCAGTTCCCTTTTCGTCGGGATGCGCGTTGCAACTTGCATCACCGCTGCCTAAAGCTATGCCGATGTTCATCCTTTCAGTTCCCTTTTCGTCGGGATGCGCGTTGCAACAAGACGTACACCGCCGCCCTCACCGGATGTGGTACGACTTTCAGTTCCCTTTTCGTCGGGATGCGCGTTGCAACTGGCATCTCCGTTGGGCGAGGCGCAAGCTAACCGTTCTTTCAGTTCCCTTTTCGTCGGGATGCGCGTTGCAACAGTACATGAATAAACCCCCTCTCCCCTGCATAATTGTACTTTCAGTTCCCTTTTCGTCGGGATGCGCGTTGCAACCGGGACGAGTATAACATCCTCAATATCGCGCTCGACTACACTTTCAGTTCCCTTTTCGTCGGGATGCGCGTTGCAACCATAAGTGTTACAAACGGATCGAAGTATGTCGGAGGCTTTCAGTTCCCTTTTCGTCGGGATGCGCGTTGCAACCAACCTCCCATAGCCGACCGGCTAGCCGTACCAGAAAGCCTTTCAGTTCCCTTTTCGTCGGGATGCGCGTTGCAACACACCGTTGATATCCCGGACGGGTTCCGGGATGATAATCTTTCAGTTCCCTTTTCGTCGGGATGCGCGTTGCAACTGAACGCCACCAGCAAGCGGCCGCGGACTGTGAGCTTCCTTTCAGTTCCCTTTTCGTCGGGATGCGCGTTGCAACGTACCAAGGCCAAATCTGCGGTCGGGACTCTCTCAGCCTTTCAGTTCCCTTTTCGTCGGGATGCGCGTTGCAACTGCGGTCCGGTTATTCCGGTCGGACCGACTACGCCTTGCTTTCAGTTCCCTTTTCGTCGGGATGCGCGTTGCAACTACAGTACATCTCATCCACCAATGGGCATATTGAGCATCTTTCAGTTCCCTTTTCGTCGGGATGCGCGTTGCAACATGCCCGATATGCCCAACGGGCTCATAGCGTTGTTCGGGCCTTTCAGTTCCCTTTTCGTCGGGATGCGCGTTGCAACGGCATCGCCGCGTATTCTGTATATCATCACTCGCTTCTCTTTCAGTTCCCTTTTCGTCGGGATGCGCGTTGCAACTCAGGCAACAGGGTGGCGAAGCTGCAATTGCTTATCTGGACTTTCAGTTCCCTTTTCGTCGGGATGCGCGTTGCAACGACGCCTGCTGGGGGGTCTCACTCAGGTCCGCGAGTACTTTCAGTTCCCTTTTCGTCGGGATGCGCGTTGCAACTCTCCGACGGTTGCCACGGTTGGGGAAGTTCCGGAAGCCTTTCAGTTCCCTTTTCGTCGGGATGCGCGTTGCAACTATGGAGAGATGACCACTCTTGGCTGACCTTCGTACCAACTTTCAGTTCCCTTTTCGTCGGGATGCGCGTTGCAACCCAACACCCATTGGTACAAGAAATTGGTCCTCATGCCTTTCAGTTCCCTTTTCGTCGGGATGCGCGTTGCAACTATCTGCTCGCACAGGCGATGAGAAAGTATCTGGATTCTTTCAGTTCCCTTTTCGTCGGGATGCGCGTTGCAACCCCCGCAGCATAAGCATTGATAACGCTCAATTGGTCCTCTTTCAGTTCCCTTTTCGTCGGGATGCGCGTTGCAACCCGGTAGAGTACTAACACAACGAGAAGGAAAAAATACTTTCAGTTCCCTTTTCGTCGGGATGCGCGTTGCAACAGAGGGGGTACGGGATAAGGAAACCGCCGAGCTTGTGAACTTTCAGTTCCCTTTTCGTCGGGATGCGCGTTGCAACCTTGGGTCGGTTCTTTCGGATGACACCCACTGGATAACTTTCAGTTCCCTTTTCGTCGGGATGCGCGTTGCAACTCGATTGCAGCCGCCCGATGGCAGCATCGAGTTCTTCTTTCAGTTCCCTTTTCGTCGGGATGCGCGTTGCAACACATGGCTCGATAGGTGGGAAGAATTACCGGATAGATCCCTTTCAGTTCCCTTTTCGTCGGGATGCGCGTTGCAACAAAAAGCGGACGGTAGGGCGCATTTAGGGAACCGCATCCTTTCAGTTCCCTTTTCGTCGGGATGCGCGTTGCAACCAACGGGAGGGTCGATAGACAGCAGGAGACGGAGGCCATGACTTTCAGTTCCCTTTTCGTCGGGATGCGCGTTGCAACACTCCATCGGGCAAGGTCTCCCACCATCGACAAGAACCTTTCAGTTCCCTTTTCGTCGGGATGCGCGTTGCAACGGTATGGAGCATCTGAGAAGATGCACCGCCTTCGTCCTCTTTCAGTTCCCTTTTCGTCGGGATGCGCGTTGCAACATTCATCGAGGCCCCCGACGGCATCCCGTGCGTCGATCTTTCAGTTCCCTTTTCGTCGGGATGCGCGTTGCAACCCAGCGCGGCGCGGTTGATCCACTCCCCGATGACCCGGCTTTCAGTTCCCTTTTCGTCGGGATGCGCGTTGCAACGTGGGGGAGCCATGGCCTCCACGCTCAGAGTCCGACCGGTTCTTTCAGTTCCCTTTTCGTCGGGATGCGCGTTGCAACGCAGGTCCCCAGCATCTTCCCCGCCCGCTATGATAACATCTTTCAGTTCCCTTTTCGTCGGGATGCGCGTTGCAACGCCCGCGATATCCTCGAAGTCCAGCCCAGATCCTACCTCTTTCAGTTCCCTTTTCGTCGGGATGCGCGTTGCAACGCAGGTTGCACTTGAAATGGGGTCTGCCTTTGACATTCCTTTCAGTTCCCTTTTCGTCGGGATGCGCGTTGCAACTATGATGCCGAAGATATCCTAATCATCGACCCGTTGTCCTTTCAGTTCCCTTTTCGTCGGGATGCGCGTTGCAACCATATACCGCGCGGGGATCCCCGTACAATATGGGCACTTTCAGTTCCCTTTTCGTCGGGATGCGCGTTGCAACACTGAGAAGAAGATCTTGAAGATAGTAAGCAATCCGGTTGTCTTTCAGTTCCCTTTTCGTCGGGATGCGCGTTGCAACGAGACGCCACGGCGCTCATGCACTACCCTCGGATGGCATCTTTCAGTTCCCTTTTCGTCGGGATGCGCGTTGCAACGAACTTGGCGGGAACTACGCTCATGGTGGCCGCGAATGCTTTCAGTTCCCTTTTCGTCGGGATGCGCGTTGCAACTTTTGTGACGACTGCCTCACAATCAACGGGGACAGCACTTTCAGTTCCCTTTTCGTCGGGATGCGCGTTGCAACCGGAATTGGGCGATGCCTCTCTGGACGCTTTTCTATCTTTCAGTTCCCTTTTCGTCGGGATGCGCGTTGCAACAGCCCCCCAGAGGGGCTCATATCAGTTAAATATTGCGTTAGAATCCCCCGTTTGAAGGCCCCCATTTCGCCAGGGGGGCGATTGCAACCGTGTATATAAAGGCTGGCGAAAGGTCAGCCGCAGCTCTCCTCCAGCTGGTATCTGCCGTTTCCAAAGGTAGCCATCTTCCCCATGTGGATGACCTCGCCAAGCCTCAGAAGCGCGACGACCTCCGCCGAGAACTCGCCGGAGTAGGCGATCTCGCCGACGAAGAAGGGGGGGAGCTTCGCCTTCTTCCCCTGGTCTCGAAAGTACCGCTCCTGATAAACGGGGCTCGTCTTCGATCTCGCCATCTCGACTTCCCTGCAGTATCCGAGGATGCGCAGCGACTCCTGGTTGTCGTAGAGCATGCCAGTTCCGTGGAACTCGGCAAGGGCGTTTGCCCGGAAGAGGAGCCTTGATACGAGGCCTCTGAAGCTCGGCTCGGTTGTGAACCGGTCGTTCTCCTTGATCTGGGATGGCGTTATGAACCTGAGGGTCACCTGCCCCCTGAATCCCTCGGCCCGCCTCAAGATCTCGTCGTAGGAGATCGACCTCGCCCTGTTGAAGACAACGCCCCCCGAATAGATGCACTCCCTGTCATCGAGCCCAACCGAGTCGATGAGCTCGATCTCGTACTTTCCCCGCCCCAACCTGTAGCCCTTCCCAAGGCCGCCCTCGCCGAGGTTTCGCAAAGCGAGGATGAAGTAGGGAAGGAGCTCTACGTTTTTGCCAAAGAGAGTGAAACCGAGGGCTGCGCCCTGGCCCGGCCCGTACCTTCCAAAGGCCGGGGGATCGAGGACGAAGGGCCGCGGGATCTCCGACTGCTTCTTGAGCACGCTTGCCCCCTCCGGAGGCCGGGAGTTGTAAATGTGGTCGTAGACGCACCTCTCCCGGTTGCAGCATCCGGCACAATCGTCCAGAGGAGCGTCGCCGCCCTTAGCAGCTGGATTTGCGCAGACCATCTCCCTCAACCTGAGGCCAAAGCCGCTCCGAAGGGAGTTTCCCGACCAGAGGGGAAGCTCCGCCTCGGTGGTGAACCTCACCCTTGCCTCGAACCTGTGCAGATCCAGACCCTTCATGGATATCAATCCGCCTGCTATGCGTAAGTAACTTTTGCGAGATTGCATGGCGAGCGATCTTCGATTCTCTCTGAGCTCGCTCAGGTGGACAGCAGGCGCTGGATCTGAAGTTGGAACTTGCTGCCACGCGATAATAATAACCAGGGCCTACAGACGATCGCCATAAAGACACAAAAAACAAAGACTAATGCATGATCTTACCTATTTGTGCGTTATTCGTGGCTTTGTGCCTTTGTGATTAGGTTTTTTACAAGAATAGCTTACATCCAGAGTCGTGATGAATGCAACTGCTCAATTACTTGAATGTTTTATCCAACTAATATTATTATAACTTATCCACGCTAAATATATATAAAAGAGATATATACACTATTTTTGAACGAATATGAAAAAATTTAAGCATTTATTAGCGTCCATTTGTGTTCATTCGTGGTTGAAATCGTCCAAGAGAATCCAGCGCGATGATCCCTCATAGGAATGCAAGCCACGAACATATCGTGAAAACTCGAGCCCATCTTGAAATCAGATCCGACAGACCGCAGCTGTTCTCCCGAGATCCACACAAGCTCCTTTCGATGCCTCCTGCACACAGGCCTGATCCGGACCTATGGATGCAGCTCGCTACGCCTCGATCATCGCCGCCCAGCCCTTGGGCGCCTCTATCCCCACCTCCTTGAAGGCGAGCCAGGCCCGGGCGGTCACGTCCGTCTCCAGATCGAACTCGTGCCTCAGGTCGTAGACGTAGCCTTTCGCCCTCAGGCGGCGATAGAAGGGGAAGTCCTTTACGAGCACCTTCGCCGGATGGCGGGGGGAGAGGCGGATGTAGCGCGATGTGACGAGCGCTTCAAAAAGAATCGCTCGCGCAAGGTCTGCATCTGAACGGGGATCGATGTAGAGGTCGATTACAACCATCATCTCCTGGCTTCCGGCATTCGCATTGAGAACCTCGCGCAGCACGAGCTGGTTGGAGACGGAGGCGAGCGAGTCGTCCGGGGTGATCAGCCTTGTTGAGCGAAGCCCTATATCCCTCACCTCTCCGTAGACTTCGCCGATCCTCACCTTGTCGCCTACCTGATAGGGCTTGTCGAGGACGATGATAATCCCCCCCACCACCTCGGCGACGAGATCCTTCAGGCCGAAGCCGACAGCAGCACCGGCAAGGCCCGAGACCGCCAGGGCCTGGGCAGATGACAGAACGAGGACCGAGTGAAGTATCAGGTAGATGGCAATGCCATAGATCGAGAACTTCAAGAGGGGGATGATCATCTTGATCGTGATTCGATAGCCGTATGCCCTCTCGGAGATCCGGGATAGAAGTGCCGTTGCTGCCCGTGAGAGGATGTAGGCTGATGCCAGTATCATGGCCGATCTCAGTATCAGAGCAGTGTCGAGCACGGACAAGGGGGTAGCCAGGCTATCTGCCATCTAGACCACCAGCTTCAGCCGTCGGAGATGATCTGCTGCGCCCTTGAGGGCCTCGGGCTGCATGGAGATGGTCTTCCCATCAAAGGATATCATCCCCCGGCGTTGGAGGCCATAGAGGATCTCCATCGAGCGCCCTGCCACCTCCGCGATCTCCTTAAGTTCGAGCGATCCCTTGGAGAGGATGATTGAGAGGATGAAGGAGTGGTCAAAGTCGAGATCGATCGATGGCACCTCTTGAAGGGTCTCGCTTCTTACGAGGGGATACTCCAGGGCCCGTCTCCAGAGGATCTCCGCAACTCCGGGATTTCCTCCTGAGATTCGAGCTAACCTCTCGAAGAAGACCCTCTTTGATGGAGGCGGCTCTGTTTTGTGGCGAAGACATGGCCGAAGATCCTTGAGGTCTTTTATCCTCACCTCCGGGACTGGAACCTCCACCTTCCACCCTCGAATGGCGACTGAACGCCTGCCCAATCGAATGGGGCAGCCCACCCTCACCGGGGTCTCCTTCTCGATTGCGAACTCGAGCTCCGCCTCCCCATAAAGAGAGAGGTGGATCTCCATGAGATCCTTGGCATCCAGGACTGGCAGGCGTATCTGGAGTGGGAATACCTGGCCGAGCGGCAATATCTCCTGGAGGTACTCCCAGGAGTAGACGTTGCATGTGGCTATGAAGAGATGGGGAGATGAGGCAACATGATCAATAAACCGCTTCATCGCTTCAAATCCCCCGATGCGCCTTCGATAGAGCCCCTCCATTCCAGAGACGATTCCTATGCTCTTATCTGACTCAGGGGGAAGCCCGCCATCTCGATAGAGATCGGCCCCATCCAGACGCTGAGCGCGAGGGTAGAGGGCTTTTGCCATCCGGTCCAGAAATGCCTCCAGGCCATAGAAGGGAGGGGCGATTAGCGCCAGGTTGGACCGCATCCCATCGTCGAGATCATCGACCACCACCCGGAGGATCTCCTCCTTTGCCGCCGCAAAGAGGGTGTCCTCGTCGTGAGCCGTTACTTCCCCCGAGTCGTCCAAGTCCATGATAGCATATATCGGTCCGCCCTTCATATATGGCTTATCATGCCCCCTCTCACCTTATTTCGAATGAAAAAGCTTCGGAAGATATCGTTTTTCATCCTTTATGCATGAGCCCACCAGGATCATGAACGTGTGAACCGCGAACGAACCCTAATTACCTTATCGGATTCGTGTTCATTAGTGTGCATTAGTGGTTTTACATAACCAACCACGAATGAACGCGAATGAACGCTAATATATTTCATTTAATTCACGTGCATTTATGGTACCTATGAGCGTTTATATGGCACTTCCATAGGAGTTTAGCGTGATGAAGTTGATAATAAGTCCAAGTCGAAGATTGGTGGCATTCAGGTAATTGATCAGCTGCTCATCCCTCCTCAGAAGGGTAATCGTCGATAGAATCAGGCTTATCCCCCTGATCCACATCTATCGCCCTCGCAAGGGTTATCATCGGGAGATACGCGGTTGTCCGGTGGGAGAATAGACGATGAGCGAGGATGAGGTCTGGTACAGCGAGGGCTTGAGGTTCCAATGTCAACGATGTGGGAGATGCTGCGGGGGAGAGCCTGGCCTGGTCTGGGTTACCCCGGAGGAGATACCGATTATCGCCGAGTACCTGGGCGTCCACAAGGAGTACTTCGAAGGGGTCTACCTGAGGAATATGAGGGGAAGGTTCACCATAGCGGACCGGCTCAATGGGGACTGCTTTCTCCTGGAGATCGAGGCCCGAGGATGTCGGATCTATCCGGTTAGGCCCGCGCAATGCCGGGCTTACCCATGGTGGTCCGGGATCCTGTCAAGCCCCGACGACTGGGCGGCTGAGTCAAATCGTTGCCCTGGCATCGGCAATGGCCGGCTCTGGACGAGGGAGGAGATCGAAGAGATGATGATCGACCTTGATTGAAAGAGCTCTCGCTTCAGCGAAAGTCGATCAGGACCTTCAGGGCACCGGGGGCCGCGGCAAAGGCCTCGTTCGCGCGGTCGAACTCGTATATGCCGGAGATGAGGGGCCTTACATCGATGTATCTGTTCAAGAGCGCTTTTACGGCCGGCTTGAAGGGGCCGCAGCGTGACCCGATCACATGGACCTCGTCGACCACTATCGGAGCGAGGTTCATCTCAGAGCTTGCGGCGGCAGTCGTCTTGAGGACGATCGTCCCCCTTGGCCTCACCAATTGCAGCGCGAGAGAAAGACCATCTGGAGACCCTGTCGCCTCGATCACAAGATCGTAGGCCTTCTCGATCTCAAGGTCGGGCAAAAGGACCGTATCCACTCCCTGGTCGCTTGCTACATTGAGCTTATCGCGGTGCTTGCCAACGAGCGTCACCTGAGCGGAAGTTCGCCCGATCAAAAGTGAGATGAGAAGGCCAAGGGTTCCATCGCCCATCACGAGGATGCGCTTTGACGGACCAATTGCAACGCAATCGAGCACCTGCATCGCAGCGCCTAAGGGCTCTACAAAGACCGCTTCCTCGTCGGGGAGGCCTTGGGGCACCTTGTGCAGGTTCTCCGCAGGAAGGACGAGATAATCTGCCATCGACCCATCCCTCCCACCTATGCCCAATGTGGTCCGCGTCGGACAATGATTGGAGAGGCCGCGGCGACAGTAGTCGCATATGCCACAGCCGCAGTTTATCTCGCCTACAACACGGCTGCCTTCGAAAGCGCCCTTTGCAACCGTTCCAACGAACTCATGGCCGAGCACGCCTCTAAATCCCATATATCCACGCATGATCTGGATGTCGGTGTTGCATATGCCGGCAAGCCTCACCCGTATCAGAGACTCTCCCTTTCGCGGCACAGGCCTGGGGGTGCCGCGCACAAACCTGAGATTGCCATCGAAGACCACCGCTCTCATGCATGACTCCATGTTGGCCGTCGACCCGATCGGCCCAACGTTCAATGCAACAGGCCGACCTTATAAATAATTGGTGTGTCAACCTTATCTCTGTTATCCATGTTACGATTATCTCATCTCATCTCCGTTGGCGCATCCTGGAGCAATTGGCGGGGGGTCTCGAGGGGGGAGTCCTCATGAGCAAGGATCATGATACCACCTCCATCCTCACCGAAAGACAGCTGGAGGTGCTCCGCCTGAGGGGAAAGGGCCTCTCTCAGAGGGAGATCGCCGATATACTGGGAACCACTCGCTCTAATGTGAGCATACTCGAGTCACGTGCAGCTCAGAACGTCGAGAGGGCGAGGAGGACGATCGATGAGTGGATGACCATTCAGGCCCCTATCGTCGTGACCGTGGCCGGTGGATCCGACATCTTCCAGATCCCCGGATTGATCTTCCAGGAGGCCGATTCCCAGAATCTTCGCCTCCCCATGGACTCGGTTGAGCTCGTGGTTCAGCTCAGAACCAAGGCCCCTCAAGAGCTGAAGGGACGGATGATATTGAGGGATATCCAGATATTCGTCTCTCGGGAGGGGGAGATGCTGGTCAAGCCCTTGCCCTAAGGGGATGGATCCGCCCGTCAGGGAGTAGCAAAAGGGATTGACGAGCGGTCATCATGATAGTAGTCGTAGTAGGTATGTGTACCTTGGCCATGCGGGGCGAAAGTGAATCGCGCCTGCCCGGCCCCTCATTGAGGTGGCGATCTTGAAAATGGTTGAAGTAGAGGTGGGCGGCAAGGGAAGGGCACTTGTCGAGCTGGACGGGAGGAATCCGGGGATAGCGGAGAGGATATGTCAATCGCTGCCCTTGATCGCCAGGGCAAAGCTATGGGGCGAAGAAGTCTACTTCGAGCTCTCCATTAAGAACGCTGACGAGGATCCGTCTCCTACATCGCAAGAGGGCGATGTCTCCTGGTGGTCTCCGGGCTGTGCGCTCTGCATCTTCTTTGGAAGCACCCAGCCCTATTCACCGGTGAACCACATCGGCCGGGTTAAGGAGGGTCTGGACCGATTCTATCGCGTCGAAGCCGGCGACACGCTGGTGCTCAGGAGGGCATAGTCGATATGGCGGAAAACGACGATATATCGGTCCGGGGCCTAGCCAGGCTCGAGGATACTTGCCGAAAGATACAGACGATGGAGATACGCGGCGCCGGTCGCATAGCCCGGGCAGCAGCCGGGGCGCTGAAGGAGTATGCAGGTGTGCAACAAGTCGAGGATCTCCATAGGTTCCACGAGGAGATGGGGCGAGCGGCGGAGATCCTGCTGGCGACAAGGCCTACGGCGGTCTCGCTATCGAACGCCGTGGCGATGGTGATGCGCATTCAGGCGTCCGACGTCCCCGGCGCGAGGAGGGCGGTCATGGAAAACGCCGACCGCTTCATCAAGAACTCGCGAAAAGCGGTTGACCGCATAGGCGAGATCGGAAGCAAGCGCATTCGGTCGGGCGAAACCATACTCACCCATTGCAACTCAGAGGCCGCCCTCTCGATCATCGCCAGAGCCCACAGGGACGGAAAGGAGATCGAGGTTATCGCAACAGAGTCCCGGCCGAGAATGCAGGGACTGCTTACGATCGGCTTTCTGGAGGAGCTTGGAGTGCCGACCGAGCTTATAGTGGACTCGGCTGTTCGCAGCGCGATGAACGACGTGGACGCCGTCGTCGTTGGGGCAGACGTCATCACCGCGAACGGCTCGCTCGTAAACAAGATCGGAACTTCGCAGATAGCGCTCTTCGCCCACGAGGCCCGCACGCCCTTCATCGTGGCGGCGGAGACGTACAAGTTCAGCCCGGCAACCATCATGGGGGAGCTCGTCGAGATAGAGGAGAGACCTGCCGAGGAGGTCCTCAAAGATGCGGCGCGCTATCGACACGTACGCGTCAGGAATCCCGCCTTCGATGTCACCCCCCACCAATACATAGACGTGATCTGCACCGAGGCCGGGGCCATTCCACCGGAGATGAGCTACCTCATAATAAAGGAGAGGTTGGGCTGGGAGCTGACCGATTAGGACTTCAACCTCCGCCCCAACAAGGCTGCGAGGATCGCTGCGAGAGCTCCTGGCATTGGAGCCTCTTCCTGAGCTGTCTGCGCCTCCGCGCTCTCTCCTAAGGGAGCTTGGCCGTCCTCATCGGTCGGCTCTGCCGCTATGTCCACGGCTGCCATGCTTCCCTCTACCGATCTCTCCACAAGGACGAAGGCGCGACGGAAGTTGGACGGAGATCCCCTGGCAGCCACGCCGATATCGAAGGTATAATTGCCAGGCTCGATCTGTCCCGCTCCCATCACGAGGTCGAACCTCTCCTTTCCTCCTCTGTATACGTAATTAGTGCCGCCTCCATTGACTATCCATAATCCTGGCGGGAAATCCCTGAATATCAGCTTCCCATATTCGCTATCGCTTCCGATGTTTTGCACGATCACGGAGAAGTTAGCCTCGCTGCATGGGGATATGTTCACAGCGGGAAGATCCATCTCCACGACTCGGAAGAAGGATGCGCCATCCGCTGCAATCACCAGCAACGCCAGGAACGCGGACAAGAAGATAATTCTCATGATCTCCCTCTAAAATGAATGCTACCTCAAGCCGTAAAGAGGTTTCGGGATGAAGGCGGAGGATCGAATATATGCCCATCGAGAACAGGCGAGGAGCGAAAAAAATGATATGGCGGGCCTTCCCGCCTTAGGCTGAACGCTCTAGCCCATTCCCGGTGGGATCACTCCGGCCGGGCCAACCATATCCGCATACTTGCGAACATCGGTGAACCTGCTCTCAGCCTCGCTTCCGGAGTCCTGGACATCGGCCGCCGGGGCTGCGCTGCTCGCGGTCGTTGCAACCTCTGGTATCACCACGGGGGTGAAGGAGGACACATCCCCATCCAGCCAGATGGCGCTGAAGGAGCCGCTTGCGGCCTCGCCATAGGCGTCGTACTGCTGATAGGTGCCGGTGATCTGCGGATCGTCATACGTGCCGGTCATCCTGGTTGCCAGAAGGTCTTTCCCCCTCAGAGCGGTCAAGACGAGCCAGACCTGGTCGCCGGAGACGGATCCAATAACAAGGCCATTCCAGGGCTGTGCTCCCTCGTACTTGGCCGCTCCATAGAGATCTGAGCCCTTCTGTTTCAGGACCATGTTGATCTGCTCGTCGCCCAGGAAGAGCGACCAGAGGTGCTGCAGATCAGCAGGCTCAGCAACGATGGGCTCCTGAACCTCCTCAGGGATTGCATCGGATGTTGTCTCACCATCTGCCGCAGGCGCAGATTCGGCAGCGACGTCTGTCATGGGATCCTGGCCGGCGTCTCCCGCATCCAGGGCCAAAGAGGATCCACCGATCAACGAAAGGACTAGAAATAGGGAGAGGATCGCATCTCCCAAGGTTCTCTTTCTCAAAGCATTGCCTCCAATAGTGAATACCAATTGAACATAGGCGATGGATTTACTATCGTCATTTGCCTATGTCCACACGATATAGGGCAATCCTCCCTTAATAACCTTTTGATGCCCCCCCTCGCCATTGGACGCCATCGGGCAGGCTGGAGATGTGAGCAGCTCTATCGACTTTGGTCGATCCTTCACATCGAGCTGGCCTCATCGGACGCGATCCCATCCCCAACGCGTCGAAGATCCCCCACCTTTGCCGGGACATGTCTAACGATGCCAGTGGAGGATATCTTCAGGCATCATCGTCGGACTTCGAAAATCACACACCTGGATTTCAGACGATCAAGCTAGGCGAAACGCCTCATGAGATGACGATTTGGATTGCATGAGCTATCTGAACGCTTTATTTATTAAATAAAAGAGAAAAGCACGAGATGAGACCCCTTGATCGAAAATATAATAATTAATATACCGGATGAGTGGCAAAACCTCTCGACACGTTTTTAAGCGGGCATGAATCTTTCCCCATAAAGGAGAACTTGGATTGAGACGGCGAACTGGAGCGGCCCTGTTATTGGCCATTATGCTAATCGGCTCAGCCGCCGCGGCCAACTACATCTTCGAGCGGTCGGTGATCAAGGGGGTGGGTTACCGCAGCCATGAGCTCGTGGGCCAGACCGCCCAGGGATACGCCGGCCAGAAGTTCGCGGAGAGGATCTCGGGGAGCGGGAACTTTGACGATCGCACCGAGTTCGAGCTGGACGTCTCTGGCAATTACATCAACTTCACGCAGGATGCCAGCTTCGATTACTTCCCAGTGAGTTACCAGACCGGGACCTTTGATCGCAAATGGACCGACAAGATCTGCGTGATCAACTACGATGCTGGGGCCGTGGTCACGGAGAGCTACACCGATGCCGAAAGCCTCCAGAAGAGCACCGAGGTTCGAACCATAGGCAACGACTCCGCCAGGATGACCGAGGTGCAGCTCAGCTCAAACGTTATTGGTGTTGCGCACATCGGCTGGCTCTCCAGGGAGACGGAGCCCAATAGCAAGGGCAGATATGTGGAGCTAGGGCGGTCGGTGGAGGACTTGACCGGTGTATTCTCGATAGAGAAGTTCATCCAGCTTAGCAACTGCTCCGGAAATGGTACCAGGGTGGACTGGCTGCCGTGCTTCTGAAGATCTGAGGCCCCCTTCCCCCAGGGCCTTGGCTTCCACCATGAGATCACCTCAGATGTATCAGACCAGTATATGGCTCCTCATGCCCTTCAGGGGAGATTTTTGGCTCACCTGAGAGCGATCCGCCTTTAGCCAGGCTTCACCCAATGACCACTCGCGACCGATCCCCCTATCCCCGATGCAATCGATGTTGTGAGAGGCGTTCTATGGATCGCCGATGGAAAGGTTAAAAATCTTGTAGGTAGGAACGCAGGAGCGGAGATGATATTCAATGGCTGATTGCGAGCTGTGTACACTGGCCAAGCCCACCCTCGTCCCCATCAAGGTGCAGGTTCATACGCTGCCCAATCCCGAGGGGGCCTACAAAGGCGTCTGCGTGAGCTGTCTGGACTCCCTCGAGGCCGCCTATCAGGAGCGCTTCGGCAAGGTAGAGGAGAAGAAGTAGGGATTTGCGGGGGGGTATCCCCCTATCGAGATATTTTTTTTATGAGGCTACAGGCAGAGGAGAGGATCGTTCTCGTGTTGCTCTTCATGGCAATGGCGAGCCTCGTCGTGGCCTATTGGGCCTTCGACGAAGGTACTACTGTTGTGAAGGGACGCGTGCTGGATATGCGAAACACCGCCTCAGGGGGACATCTCCTGATCTACATCGACTCCTCGGAGATGCCCATATTCGTTGCCCGCGACGAGGGGGCAACCCAATGGAAAGAGAGGCTCTCCCCGGGTGCAAGGATTGAAGTCGCTGGAAGGATTTCAAGCTACGCCGGTGGTGTGGAGATACGGGTGGAGCGAGTCTCAGATATTAAGCTGCTATGACTGGCAGGGGTGGCTGGGCCTATCATGAAGGCCCTGCCTCGCCTGCCCCTCCCCCAGAGAAGGATTGGCTACAATAGATGATATCAAGATGCGGATTGAGCCACCGGCTCGGAGAGGATCTGGGTCTTTCTGACCTCCACGCGGCGCAGGGGGTAGATCTCCTTCGCATCCCTGTAGATCTCCAGGGAGAGCTTGCCTAGAACGATCTCCTGAATGAGGCCGTTTAGATCCAGGTTGACTGCCCTCTCTTGGACTACCTGCCTTGCGATCTCTCGGATCGTCTTCACCTGGTTCGCCCTGGCCCTCTTGACGGTAAAGCAGCTTGGCTTGACCCTTACCATGTAGCCGTCGTTGGTGGTGACATCGACTATGGAGTCGATCCTCGACGTCCTCCTCTTCACGAGGGAGCGAATGTAGTCGGTGGTCATCTCGTGGCCTATGAACTTGGTATAGGCTGAGTCCCCAGCTACCCGGTCGACCTTGAACCTGAGCTTGGTGTTCTGCTTGGAGAAGTTGTTCGTCAGGTCGCCGAGCGTCGTCTCTATTATCCTGCCCATGAGCTTGGCGGGATCGTTTGCCACGGTCTCCCCAACGGGGGAGCGTCCGAACATCTCGGGCCCAATTATCTTATACCACTGCTTTGCCTTGGCCCTATCGGCCTTCCTCTGGGTTCTTCTAGCCAATAAATGTCCTCCGTAGATGGATCGCTAATTGACTCCCCCCAAGCACTATATAAAGAGATCGCTGGCCCGAGCTTTAGGGCCAGACGTAGATGTAGATATAGTTGGACCAGTCGTTGCAGATATATATCAGTATATGCCAGCCAGATGTCCTGCTCTGGAACCAGGTGGAGGTCCAGCCGCTTCCTTTGTAGCCGAAGTTATTGATCTCGGGGAAGCTGTAGTAGCTTCGGGGAAAGCTGCTCGATGGGGACCACTCGAAAGACCAGTAGGTGCCAGGGGTGGTGATCTTGGACCAGAGGGGCAGCCTCTCGCCACATCTTGCTCCTGCCGTTGTGGTGAGCTTGCTAGGCCATACCTGGATGTAGTACTCGTTCTTGCTGTAGCAGGCCTTCTGAGGATACACCGCCTGAGAGGAGTATACCTGGCCAGAGCAAGAACTCGCAGAGCAGCTGTCCTGATATTGGGTAATCAGGTTGAAGTCGGGCAGGACGAGCCCCTCAGCGTTTGGATCGGGCGGCGTTGGAGCATTGCTCGATGTCTCCAGGCCGCTTGATGTAGGAACACCGTATGAGCCGCTTGAGCCATATGAGCCGTAAGAGCCACTTGAGCCATATGAGGGGGCATAGGCCCCTGCCTGGGCGGTAGAGGTGCCGCTTGGCCAGACGTAGATGTAGACGTAGTTAGAGAAGTCCCGACAGTGGTAGCAAAGGATATGCCATCCGACGACGTCGCCTCCAAACCACCCCTTCTTGAATCCAGGCCAGGTCCAACCCCACCAGTTGACCGTGGGGGTCCACTTGCCAGGATACCACTCATACGTATAGAAGTTCTCCGAGGAGCTTATCTCCGCCCAGAGCGGCAGATATCCTCGAAAGCTGCATCCAGCCACCGTGCTAAATCCCGATCCGGTCTGGACGTAGTACCTGTTGGTGGAGGCAATAGATCCTGGCCAGTACCAGGAACCGGCTCCGGCAACGCTTGCGCCGGTCGATGGCAGAGCGCCGTTTGGTGGCGTCGCGGCAACGAAGCCAAGGCTTCCGTCCGGTTGGAAGGTCTCAGCTTGTGGCTGACCGAGTCTCAAATCGCTGGGGGAGATATGCTCCTCGTAGGGGCCGCTGATGGAGGGTGAAGAGGCATAGCTGCCGATCGAGGTGCTGCTCGGGCTCCATGACTGAGAAGCGGACGCCTCTGAATAGGAGGTGCTCTGGGGGATGGTTGCCGAATAACCTCCGGAGACGATGCCCTGGGGGGATGTCCCCCAATAGCTGCCGAAAGATCCCGAAGGCTGCGCCGAGCCGGTTGACGTCTGGGAATCCGACCCCCATCCAAGTGGCTCGGCATATGATGCCCCAACATCGACGTTGAGAGCCTCCTCGGCGGAGGAGTCAAGGCCCCCCACGCTCGCGAGGGCAGAGCCTATGCATATCCAAATGGAGAGAAAGAGGCAAATATGACGTTTCATGAGTCCTACCCCAGTCTGGAGTCCAACTACTCCCTAGCAATATTTTGGGGCCGAATCTATTTAACTCTTTTCGCCTTGGAGACAGGGCCATCCGGGGGAGGTTCCAGAGGCTCCCCATATGAAGAGGTGGATGGACCACCTCTATACGGATGGAAGTCGAGGCACCCCCATCCCTGTGAGGCAGTCCTCTCCCTCCATGAGGGGCAGCTCGAGCCAGTACTCTTTGCCGTCCATGTAGGGGATGATGGCCTCGTAGTAGTCGCCCGGCGGCGTGCCATTAAATGTGGCCTGGGCGGCCTCCGCAAGGGGCTTGTAACCCTTCGCGCTCGTCGTTATGTGGACCGTTGTCACGTCGTTCTCCCGGGCATATCCTTGCATCAGCCCTATCACGTCTTCGGAGCCGTATCCCATGATCATGTATCTCGACCAGACAACGGCAACCGCTCCGCTTATATGGGGCGTGGCCATGCTGGTGCCGCTCATGACGGCATAGCTGCTGCTCTTGTAGGTGGGGTAGGTGGAGGTGATTCCCACGCCCGGAGCGCCGAAGTAGACCTCTCCTTCTTCCATCACGCCGTCGCCATCGTTGAAGCCGGGCGATGTCCACCAGATGGCACTGCCATCTATGTCCAGAGCTCCTACCGATACCACGCCTTCGAATGCTGAGGGATATGCGATCGTGGGATTCGAGGGAAGGCCGTTTCCGGCGGCTGCAACCACCATCACGCCGTTATCCAGGGCGTATCTTACCGACTCGGCCAGCACTTCACCGACCTCGCTTCCCCCGAGGGACATGGAGATGATCTCAGTCCCGAGATCGGTCGATCGATATATGGCCCGCGCCATATCGTAGTCCTCTAGGTTGGTGCTGTATACATGCAAGTCGGCATCAGGTGCCATTCCCCAGATGCCCTGGCCGTCGAAACCACCATCCGCAAGTATGGTCCCTGCAACGTGGGTTCCGTGGCCATGGTAATCGCATCGATCGTACTCCCCTGGGCCATAGCGATCTGAGAAATCCTCGAGGCGCATCACCAGATCCGGGTGAAGGGCGTCGACTCCGGTATCGATTATCGTAACATCGACGCCCTCGCCGCCGCTTGTCCTGGTGAGGGTTGAGTCGCCATACATGAACTTTATCCCCCAGGGAACGCTCTCTGTGGGGGTCTGGCTCCTCGCTGGAACCTCCCATAGCCTCTGCCAGTCCGATGTGGTAGTCTCGATATCATTTGCCCTGATCACCATGCTCTCGTCGCGAGAGACCGAGTAGGAGGCGATCTCAGACCAGCATTGTGCCTCATCGTTCCATCTGTATAAGGACTCGGAGGCCCTCATTCCCGAGGTTCCTGCCGAGGCGGTCGTGACGTACTCGTCCTGGCCATGGTGCTCGTTGATGGGATATGCGTGGCTGTATAGATGGGCTTGGAACTTGTCGATCCCTCCGCGGATGCCTTCCGCTCTCGCCAAGAGGCCGGACTCGATCTCGGAATTGCCAGACTTCGAACTCACCTCGACGCTTCGACTATCGGTTTCGAGCTCCACATCGACTACGGCGCTTCGGACAGTCTCCGCCCCAAGGCTGAGCGATCCATAGCCTGGCAACCTCCAGATACCCTGGGCTTGGGCGCTCCCGAGCTCGTATTGGGCAGAGCTTGCTCCAAATAGCCTATCGGCCCAGCCGCTGACCGAGAGGGTCAGGTAGGTCCTATGATATAGGTCATCTCCAGCGAGGCTATTTCTGGCGATTGCGACCGACTCCAAACTGAGGTCATCGGCGTGAGATGCCTGGATCTGCGCAGAGGAGCTGATGGGATCGATCCCGATGACCGCCTGGTTTGTGACCATAACCGTCCCATCGCCGGCGAGGCTCTGCGAGGTGTAGACCTTATCCGAATTGGCACCAGCCCATTGATCGCCGGTTATGGTGCCGTCCCAGGATGTTGTTGTACTGGAGGTCAACGTCTCGCCGTTGTTCTCCGCCTGGGCGATCTGCGTGGTGCTCAGACGACCTTGCGTGTTATCGAGATGCTGTGCGAGGGCGACGGAGTCATCGCTCGATCTGGCAGAGCCCGAGATATCGTAGGGATAACCATCGCCGCTGACGCGATTGCTAACGCTTCTCGCCCCATCATTGCTTGTCCAGCGGTCAGATATCGTCTCCATGCGGCCGAATCCCGATCGGATCCATGTGGATACAAGCTCATCCTCCGTCAGATAGGTGCTGTGGGAGTTGCTAGCCTGAGCGGTTAGATCCGTCCCTTCATCATAGCTGCTGTAGCTACCGTAGACATTCGATGACTTGGTGCTCAAGGTCACCTTGTCTCCACTGGCTTTCATCTCCCAGATGGAGAGGGTAGCACCGTTCGCCCCGGCGTAGATCCATCCATCCAAGGACTCCTGGGCATCGCCTCCATTATCCGTCGAGAATATCCCCTTCTGGGAGCTCGCACTCGCAACCTTCGTCTTGAGGCCGAGATGCCCGGATCCGCGAATGCTGGTGGAGGCCGTCGTGGCCACGCCATCCATACCCGCGATCAACGTGCTCTGGGAACTCATGATGCCATCGTCGAAGCCGGACTCCTGAATCACCTCATCCTCGCCACTAGCGGCTGCCATATAAATGATTCCTTGGCCGGATGCGTCCACATCCTGCGCCATCTGGCTTCCTTGGGGGGCTGTTTGCGATCTGCTCCTTATGCTGAGGAGACCATTGCTCTCCAGTTGGACCTCCGCCGCATAGGCCCTTCCCATATGCCCACCGGACTGGGACTGCTCGATCACATTTTGGCCTCGGGCATCGATCGTCCTATCTTGCACTATGGCCTCTCCTATCTCGATCGACTCCACCAACTTGGCAGAGTCATCCAGCTGGAAGCTCTCATCGATATGGCTGGATCCATCTCCGTCGCCGGAGCCGACGCTGAGGGATATTCCCAGGGCTATGGATGAAGTTGCGACCAGGATGATGGATACGATCAGGATCTCTTTTAGATATTTAACCATTTGAATTACCTCGAAGAGAGCTACTCTTTGATGATATTCAAGAAGTATTCGATGCTGATAAATCTATCGGTCAACGTCGAGCCATTAAAGAAAACGATATGCTCAGATGAATTTTCCAATTCAACTCCAAAAAATCGTTATAAATGATTGCACCTATCAATTTAAAAAATTGGACTTCGTACAGATGTGGCGGCTGAACGATCATCTCACTCACCTTCAGATGCGCCCAAAGCTTGCGGATATCAACGCATCACAAGCAAAAAAGGACTGCAACGCGGGAAGATCGATCACGTGCAATCGTGATATATCCCCGCTTCAATGAATTAACGCTTCCAGGTGGACCGGATCCTGGTTGAGAGGCCTGGATTCTTAAACTGTTTGTATATATTTGGATCAATTGTATTACCTATGAAGGGATCGATCGTCCCCTCCTCCATGTTGGCAACCCAGAACTGCATCCCTGCCTCCTCCGCGGCATCGCTCCAATCCCTGAAGAACTCTATGAAGGGCGCGGGGCTCTCCTCATGGGGGACCAGCACCACCCTTTCCTCCCTCAGGCAGTCATCAAGCCTTACCATTCCTATGCGAGGGAAGGCCGTTACCTCGACCTCCATCCCTGCCCGACCGGCGAACCTGAGGCCCGATGGTGTCCTCTCCAGGAGGTCGTAGCCAGCATCGGCCATGAACTCCATCAGCAGATCCTCGAGGTTGCTTTCGACGAGCTCCAATAGCTCCTTTCGAGAGCGCCTAAAAGCCTCGTAGGCCCTCTGGAAGTCCGGCTTGTCGTATCCGGCGGATAGGGGGAAATGAAATATCCTGCCTTCGATAGTTATCGCGCTATCCAGCTTGGGGATCAAAGGAAGGACGGACTCTCCGCTCATCATGCTCTGAAAGATGCCAGGTGCAATTCTCCTCTTGCCGGTCAGAAGGGCCAGCTCCTCTCGATCCTCCGTCGCGAGATTCGCCTCCCTGACGGCTTGATATGTGCGCTGGAGCATCTCGCATCTTGCGATTATCCCCCTCTCCTCGATCCTCGCCGCAAGCGTTTCGCCAAGTGCTATTATTTTCTTCGACATGGATCTATGCATCTCGTTCCACTAAGGGCATGCAGTTTTCGCCCTCACATACATGAGGAGAGCTCTGCCCTTAGCTCCCCCATGGTTGCGGTCCTCTCAGCGAAGGCGTTATGCTGGTGGATGCTCTCCTCATTGATCTGCTTGATCGTTACAACCGCCCCATCAGGCAGCTCATCGAAGCTCTCCACAATCCTCTGTGCCATGGATCTCACGCAATCCTCCACGAACTTGGGGTTGCTGTGGGCACGAGAGACGACGAGAGCCTCATCCGACCTCTTCAAAAGGCCGTATACGCGCGAGCTCATCGACTCCTCTATGATCCGGATGATGCGATCTATCGATATGCAGCGCTGGTTCTTCACCTCTATCGATATGCTGCCACGGCCGCGCTGATTGTGTGTGGCCACAGGGATCCTCTCGGCGAAATCCCTCGCGGTCTTGGCATCCAGGCCGATGTTGGCAAGCTCGCGTATCACCTGCTCTCTCATGATCTCCTGAGCACAGGGGCAGGCGGTCATTCCCACGACCTCCGCCCCCACGATCTTCATCAGATCGGAGGTCGGCCCGGCCTGGGCCACTGCCTCGGCGAAGATGTCCACCACCTCTTGGCAGGTGATCTTAGTGGCCGGGGTCTGACGCCGAACGATATACTCGCTCTTCATCTTCACCTCCGCCCGGGTAGCATACTCATGCCTCGCGAGCAAGCCGGTCGCAATCTTTCCACAGAGCTCCTCGATCTCGTAGACGGGCCTTGATATCTCCTCCTCCAAAACGGCGTCGATGACCTCGAAGTTACGAGATAGGTTGGCGCCCTTTCTGTCCGATGGGAGGTCGACGAAGACCTCGAACCTTGAGATGAGGATAATGGGCCGCTCATCGCCCCCTCGCTCGACCTTGACCAGCTTCTTTACGCCGGTTGCCCCAACCCTTGTGAGGTTTATGGGATAGTCGGGAGAGCACGCCTGAATGTCCGGCAAGTTATACAATGGGCCTCACCCGTCCTCGCAGTCATCGAGGAGATCGAACCGCATTATTAGATCGTCCACCTCGTCAAGGAGATCATCGAGCATTTCGCTCACCCTCCTATCGCGCTCGTATAGGGAGCTGAGCAGCCCTTCCACCTCCCCTTGCAGCCGCTCATCACCGAGACGGAGCAGCATAATATCCATCATCTGCCTCTCGATATCATCCGAGTCCAGCATAGGATGATCTCCAGGGCAAAGATATTTGAGACTTTGCCCTCTCGTCCCCGAAAGGAGACAGAGTCACCTATATCTATCGTGAGCTCGTCTCTCCAAACCTTGAGGAGTCTTGATGATCAGGAGATGCGCCATAGACGGTTACTTCAGAGGCGAACGTTGCAGCTGCGGCGAGAGTGGTTCACTGGTCTTGGACGAATCCCGAACGGAACAGCTCGGGCGGCTGGTGGCAGGGGCGCTTCGCCACTTTCCAGATGACCTAGGCCTTGCCATGAGCCCCCGCGGCTGGGTGGATCTATCGGTGCTGGGGGATGTTGTCGGCACCAGGCATCGATGGGCGAACGAGGCCCTTGTGGTGGCCCTGGTCCAGTCAGATCCTAAAGAGAGGTATGAGATCAGCGGGAACAAGATCCGCGCGAGGTATGGGCACTCGGTGGATGTGGACCTGGATCATCCTGAGAACCACGACGATGTACTCTACTATGGGGCTGCGGAAGAGGAGGCGGCCATGATTCTGGAGGAAGGCCTTCGATCGGCCTCTCAGCGATACGTCCATCTCAGCAGAACGCCTGAGAAGGCATGGCACGTTGGCACATTTCGCACCAGCAACCCGAAGGTGATACGCGTGGACGCTGCCAACGCCCGAGAAGCGGGGGTGAACATGATGACGGTCAACGAGGAGATAGTCCTCTCTTTGCCAATCCCCTCGCCGTTCCTGTCGCTTCTTCCGGTTCAGGAGCAGGCCGCCCTCCGGAGCCAATGCCGCTAACGAGGGTTCATCCTTCAATTCCGCACGCTTCGGTTCATCGGCCATACCGCCTCTCCCGGGCCTGGTAGTCCCTGATGGCCCGGAGGAGATCGATCCTCCTAATCGAGTTCCAGTTGACCTCGGTGAAATAGAGCTCTGAGTAGGCGGCCTGCCAGATCATAAAATCGCTCAGCTGTCGTCCACCGGCGCGGATGACAAGATCTGGCTTGAAGCGAAACCTCAAATTTGCCTCGATCATCTTCTCATCGATCTCCTGGGGCTCTATCAGGCCGCGTTCCACCTTCACGAGAATATTGGTTATGGCCTCGGTCACCTCCTGCTTGCCGCCGTAGCCGAGCGAGATGATGACGTCCATCCCCAGTCCATCGCTCTTGAGAACCTTGCCGCGCCTGCGATGGATGTGTATCCTCGCCGGGATCTCGGCGAGCCCCCTCATCAAGGCCGCCTCCAGTTCTGGCCGGTCCTCGGCGATGTAGATTAGGAGGCTCTTCACACCCAGCGGGCCCATCCAGCCTATCACCTCACGAAGGTTATCGAGGCCGGCGCCGTCGAGATCCCCTGAGGAGATCACTATTGCGACGCAGGAGGGAACCGGATATGGGGAGATCTGCCTCATGAGACGCTTCTCGTAGAGGTATCGAAGCATGGCAATCAACGCGAGCGATCTCCAAGGCAAAGTATTTTTGGTATGGTGCTACAATGCGCAAGTTATGCAGAGAGAGGACTTGGCAAGGGTTGCGGCAGGCCTGACCGTGCTTTTCCTGCCCTATGCTGGTGTGATGACGGTCCTTCCCCTGGCGTTCATCTCCTACTTCAGCCGGTCGGCCCGAATGCTATCGGCCTCCTTCGCCCTGCTCCTCCTCCTCCGATACGCCCTCGACTATATCTCCCTGGACCTCCCGCTATATGTGGTCTCTATCGCCTTTATACTGCCCACATTCGCGCAGGTAGCCTCGAAGAGGTTTGCCTCGCTCGCAGGAAGCCTGATCTACCTGATGGTGGCAGTTGCCCTGGGATATCCTGCAGCCATACTCGCCTCGACCGAGCTCTTTCCAGAGAAGGTGCTCTTCCTCACCATGTTGGGCGGGCTGAGCGGGGCCTTCTTGCAGCACGTATCCTCTGAGGAGGACTTCACAGTACCATTCGGCTCCTGCATGGTGATGTGGCTCTTCAGCTTCGACTACCCCCTCCCCGAGCTGTGGAGGCTGCTCTTGATCTATACCTTCGCATTGGCATTGGGGCTTGGGGCCTACTGGGCAAAGGCAGCCGATGTCGATGCCGTGTTGAGCGAGATCATAATCTGCATCCTCGTCATCCTCTTTGGGGGGATCTCGTGGTTCCTCCTCCTCCTCTGCTTCTACCTTCTCGGAGGCGGGTTTACCAGATTCAGATATGCGGAGAAGGTCAAGTTGGGCGTCGCCCAGTCCCGCGGGGGGGTTAGGGGCTACAAGAACGTCTTCAGCAATAGCCTGGTTGCCCTTGCTCTCGCCATAGGCTATGGCGTATACGGGACCGATCTCCTCCTCTTCGCGTTCTTGGGAGCGGTGGGAACGGCAAACGGCGATACTCTGGCAAGCGAGGTCGGACAGACGAGCAGATCGAAGCCCGTAATGATCACCACACTGCAGCCCGTCGATCCCGGCGTGGACGGCGGCGTGACGATGCTGGGGGAGGGCGCTGCCTTTCTCGGCGCTCTCGCAATAGGCATCCTCGCGGCGCTCGTCGGCCTCGCCGGGTGGCAAGGGATCATCGCAGCCCTTGTTGGAGGATTCCTGGGGACCAACTTCGATAGCCTCCTTGGAGCTACACTGCAGAGAGGGGGGCAGCTGACCAACAGCGGCGTGAACCTGTTTGCAACCCTCTTCGGGGGGCTTGTCGGCGGAGCCGTTTGGGAGGCATTCCATCTCCTCGGGATGTGAGGCCCTTCGGGTCCGTCTTCTCGCTTATGCAGCCTTCTCGCTTCTGGGATGTTGTCAAGGCTGAAGTGGGGTTTTTCCCTCTTGCCCGCCTTTGGATCCAACGTCTGTCCCCCGGGCAGGAGGAGGAACGCCCATTTGGCAACGATTTTTATTCGATGAATGGGCATCTCCCCTCATGAAGAGCTACGGGATCTTCGGCTACCCAATCGAACACAGCCTCTCACCCGCCATGCAGAACGCCGCCTTTCGCGCCCTGGGGCTCAATGCCTGCTATCATCCATTTCGGGTGGCTCCAGACGATTTGGAGGACGCCCTTGACGGGGCGAGAGCCATGGGATTCTCAGGCCTGAACCTCACCATCCCCCTCAAGGAGAGGGCTCTAGCTTATCTCACGCCGGACAGCGTGGCCTTGGAGATGGGGGCGATCAATACCGTGGTTCCGGCCAAGATGAGGGGCTTCAATACCGATGGCCTGGGCGCCAAATTGGCCCTCGAAGGGGCGGGCGTTGCGCTGAAGGGAGAGAAGGTGCTCGTGATTGGATCGGGTGGGGCGGCAAGGGCGATTGCCTTCATGCTCGCGCAGGAGGGGGCGGAGATTGCGATTGCCAACCGTGGAAAAGCCCGTGCAGTGGATCTGGCGAGCCGCTCTGGCGCGGACGGCTTCGGCCTCGACGAGCTGGAACGGCTCGTCACCTGGGCAGACCTCATCATCAATGCGACCTCGATTGGGATGTCTCCGGGCGACGCGAGGCTGATCGATCCCCGGTGGCTACGAAAAGAGAAGGCAGTCTTCGATATAGTGTACAACCGGAAGACGGAGCTCCTCATGGACGCCGAGAGGGCGGGGTGTCCGGCGCTCGATGGGGTTTCCATGCTGGTCGGCCAGGGGGCGGCATCGTTTCGGATATGGACAGGGCTTGAGGCGCCTGTGGATACTATGGAGAGGGCTGTAAGGGAGGCCCTGGGAGGGAGGAGATGACTGAAGAGCGAATGCTGATCATCGGCGGGACTGGGGAGACGGGATCTTGGTTTGCCCGCTACTTCAACGAGAGGGGCTTTCTGGTCTCCGTCTGGGGACCGAGCGGGAAGAAAGAGAAGGCGGCCGAGATGGGGGTCGAATGGGCAGACGACCTCATGGAGGCAGTCGAGGAAAGCCACGTGGTTGTAATAAGCGTCCCGATCGAACGCACCGTCGAGGTGATCGAGAGCGTTGCAGGGCACATGTTGCCAGGATCGCTTCTCATGGACCTGACCTCACTCAAGGCGGGGCCGATGGAAGCCATGATCCGCTCTGCGCCCCCGGGAGTCGATCTCCTCGGGACTCATCCGATGTTCGGCCCCACCATGCCCTCCTTGAGGGGACAGACGATCATACTCACGCCTGCCTTGGGTTCCTCGGGAGAGTGGCTTGATGTGATGCGTTCAATCTTCCAAGGCGATGGGGCGAAAATCGAAGTGATGACGCCTGCCGAACACGATCGTGTAATGGCCGTGGTCCAGGCCCTCACCCATTTCGCCTACATCGGAATCGGGGCATCCCTTGAGGCTCTCGACTTCGACGTTGAGCGTTCACGCCGGTTCATGTCCCCGGTCTATGAGATCATGCTCGACTTCGTCGGACGAATCCTGGACCAGAGCCCGGATCTCTATGCCTCGATCCAGGGAAATCCCTTCGCCCGCGAGGTTAGGGATACGTTCATCGCCCAATGCATGCGACTCTCCGACAGAATCGATGCCGGTGACCTCGAGGGCTTTCAGGATATCATGAGAGAGGCCGCGTTACATTTTGGCCATACTCACCAGGCGCTGGAGCGCTCGGATCTGATCATAAACAGCATGGTGCGGAGGGATTAGGCGGTCCTGTGGCCATCTCCAGCCAGCCAAGGGATATTTATATCTGCATTCATCAAAGGCTTTAGGGGAATCGTATTTGGACAAGGAGAGAGCCTATCTGGTGGCCACGCCCTTCAAGAAGCGGGGAAAAAAGAGCCTGAAGGTGAGCGACTTCATATTCACGATCTCGCTCGACCTCAAATGGGGTCCTCCCGACAAGGTGCGTGCCCTCTTGCTGGAGGCGGAGAAGGAGGGCATGATCTGCTTGGAGGGGGATATGGTCCACGCCTCCTTCGAGGAGGATGAGGTAGAGGTGCCAATCGGCTTCAAGCCACAGGCCGAGGAGAGCCTATTCGACAGGGCGGTGCGGCTGATAACCTCTAATACGGGCATGGGCCGAAAAGAAGTGATCGCTCTCGTAAACGAGCGCCAGGACTCGCTCCAGAGGCTGGTGGATCTCGATGCAGTGGTGCTCCTAGTCGCGAGGGAGATGGGCTTGGACGTGAGGGAGATGGCAATCGAAGCGTATCGCCAGCTGCTCGAGGGGGATGATCGCTCCGCAAGTTCGACCGCCACCCATTGAGCGTCCACCCGATAGAGGAAGGCTCGATATGGCTCGGTGATGCTGATGATGAGGACGCTCGTAATCTACGGGAGCAAGTATGGGTCCACAGAGGAGATTGCTTCCGCCATCTCAATGGTGCTTGGACCTTCAAGGTGCTGCCGGGCAGAGGAGTTTCGGCCTGAGCTACGCGAGTTCGAGCTGGTAGTCCTTGGCACGCCCATCTACAAGGGCATGGCAAGCCCAGCCATATGGAACTTCATTCGAGAGGGGAGAGACTGGCTAAGCGACAAGCCCGTTGCCCTCTTCTGCACCTGCCTGAACAGGGAGGACGGGAAGAGGAACATCGATCAGCTCCAGGAGCTCTTGGGAGGCGAGGTGATCGCATCCCGGGTATTCGATGGAAGGATGCAGCTGGAGAGGCTTGACGAGGCGGACTTCCTCGGAATGGAGGTGTTCTCAAAGAGGACGGGGACTCCCTTCGAGAGCGTCGACCGCATGGACATGGAGGCGGTGGCGGAGTTCGCCCTCGAGCTGAAGAGGGAGAGGGATACGCGGAGCCCGGGGATGGAACGAGGGAATCTGAGAAGGCTGATCGAGGCCTTTCTCGCGTCGCACAAGATCTGCACGCTTGCGTGCGGCCATTGCGGCCGCGTCAGGGCAACGCCCATCGAGTACAACTACAGGGATGGCTCCATCTACATGCTGAGCGAGGGCGGTGAGAAGTTCGCCCATATCCTCCTAAACCCCAATGTCTCGATCGCCGTATACGACGAATACGTGAGCATGGCCACCATCGGAGGGATCCAAATATCCGGAACCGCCACGATCGTAGCTCCCGCTGAGGAGGAGTACCAAGAGATATTGAAGGCCCGGGGCCTGAGGCCTGAGAGGATCGCGTCCCTTCCCATCACATTGAATGTGATCAGAGTGCGCCTGGAGAGGGCCGAGTTCCTATATGCCAAGCTCAAGGCCAAGGGAGATCAGATCACCCAGGTATACGACTTCCCCGGGGCAGAGCTCTAGGCAGCCTCCAGCCTTCGGAGAGCCTCTTCAAGGGCAGCTGGCTCGCAAAGACCTGCCATCATTCCCGCCCCCTCCTGGAAGCCCTCCAGCGCGTTGAAGAAGCGGTCGATGGGGTCTTTACTGTAGGTCGGAACCAGGAATACGTGGGTGTGGGGAATCCTTCGCCCCCTGATGTAGAGGGCGACGAAGTCTGGAGAAAACGCCCTCTTGATCTTACCCGCAACCTTCTGGGCCCCCTTGAATACGGCCTCGACCTCGTCCTCGGAGAGGTCGTGCCACCATGGGACATGCCTCTTTGGAATCACCAGCGTGTGGCCCATCGCGAAGGGGTTGATATCCAAGATCGCCATACATAGGTCGTCTTCGTAGATCACGCGGGCATCTGCCTTCCCCTCTACAATCTTACAGAATATGCAATCCTCGCCCATTCCTATTCGTCCTCCATGTCCACAGTTCCCATTCTCTCCTTATCCGGAAGCTCTCACAGATAGCACTCGCCTTCGGACTCGTAGGCCTCCTCCACTTGCGCTGCCAGATCCGGCGAGACTTTGGACGCTACGAGCTGGAAGAAGGCCAGAGCGTACTCGATCTCCAGGCAGCCGAGGCTCTCCTTTCCCTCAAGTATCATCCGACAGAGGTAGGAGAGCTCGTCTGAGGAGAGACGGTCGAGCCTGCCCGCGAAGTCGATCAGATCTCGCGAGATATGGTTTGCAAGCGGTGGAAGAATCGACCTGTACTCAACTCCCGATCCAGAGCAGATCAGCGCCTCGAGCTCGGGCGCGAGCTTACGCAGTATATCGAGATCGTCCTCGTTCAGTCGCCTTGGCATATCTACATCACCTCGAATCCCTCAAGCACCCCGCTAGCCCAGAGGAGGTAGCCCCCCTCTCCAATCCTTAGACCCATCTATCACCCTTTGCCGAGAGCTCCTTCTTCCATATGGCAGAGCGCCGCTTCAGCTCCTCGATGACGAATGAGCAGCCATCGAATGCCGCTTGTCGATGGGGGGCAGCGCATACGATCGCGACAAGGTCGTCTCCGATGGAGAGGCGCCCAACTCTATGGACTATATCCACCGACCTGATATCGAAGCGGTCCAAGGCCTCCTCTCTGATCTTATCGAGCTCGGCGAGGGCCATCTCCCTGTAGGCCTCGACCTCCATGCCCTGGATGCCGTCGTCCCTGACGATGCCCAGAAAGGTCACGACCGCTCCAACCTCCGGCCTCCTTGCCTGAGAGAGCATCTCCTCCAGGGGGATCTCCTCCGCGCCGATATGGATCATCATCCTCCGGCAAAGGGAGGAAAGATGGCAAGCTCGTCTCCCTCCGTGAGGGGCGCATCGAGCCCCCCCTGTGAGTCGATGTTCACGCGGTTGAGCATGATCATCGCCGTATCCTTTAGCGCCCCTGTGGGCTCATAGACCTCCTCATGGAGGCCGAGATGGCTTTTTGCGAGCAGGTCGAGAAGGTCCCTCAGCCTTGCCCCTGCAGGGAGCGCAACCTCGATCTCCTTTCCAAGGATCTCCCGGAAGTTCGCAAATGCCACGACGTTGACCTTCAACGTTTGCGCCCCCTTCCCTTGAGCGACCTCTTCATCTCCGCGCTCACCTCCGACCTGAACCTCTCGACCTCAGCGCCGTCCTTCAGGCGGAGGACGAACGTCCCATAACAGGGCTTTGTGAATGGAAATAAGATGTTATCGTCCTCGATCCCAATCGCTAGTGGAGGGACGCCTATCAGGTACTCGCCGAAGAGCTTGAAGCCCGGCTGGACGTGGTGGACCTCTGGGGCGTGTGACTCTATGTACTCTCGGGCCTCCTTGAAGGAGATCCGAGCGAGGAGCACCTCCGGCTTGAGGGCCTCTATGCAGCCCATCCCATCACCTTGTCGATCTTCGCCTTCAGCGGAGCTGGGTTGTGCACCGCCTTTGCAGCGATCCTCTCGCAGTCGAAGTCTACCATCTCTGCGATCTCCTCGGCGCCTCTGCCGTAGATGAGGGCATAGATCCTGGCGCTCGATATGCTGCGAATCGTTGCCCCATAGGTCACTCCAGCGTCGCTGTGCATGAATACGAAGCAGATATCGAACGTCATCTCCCCCTCCACCGTCTTCGCTATGCAATCGTCGAGGTTCATCGTCTCCGAGAGGTAATGCCTCTCAGGGTCGGCCACCTCCAAGAGCTTCAGGGCGGCGCCGGTTCCGGCCACGAGGACCTCCCAGCCATCCCTTCTCAACCTCGAACATAGATAGAGGGCGATGCTCGTCTGAACCGGCACCTCTGGGCAGCCCATCAATAAGAGCGCTTTCCCTCCCCTTTCGAACATTTCATCCTCCTCTGGATATTTGGATCTTGAAACATACTTAAACCTCACCGCCTCCGGGATGGACCGCAGTCCGGGCAATGTAAATCGCGGTCAACCTCGACCTCTTCGAGCACCGAGGCGAGACCATCCCAGATGGCGAGGCGGTTCTCGAGGAGGCAGCCCTTTCCTCCCACGTACTTCACCGCCTCGTTCACCTGGATGGAGCCGATGATGCCGCAGGTAGAGCCCAGGGCTGGCGGGGTGGTAGATGGAGGGTGCCTGGGATAGATGCATCGAATGCACGCCGTCCTTCCCGGGATCACCGTCGTTGCCTGGCCCCGAAAGCCGGAGATCGCCCCGTGGAAGAGGGGGATCTCCCTCTCGATCGCCGCCCTGTTCAGGAGGAACCTTGCGTCGAAGCTGTCGAGGGCGTCTACGATGAGCTCGGCATCGCCCAAGAGCTCGTCGATGTTGTCGGCTTCGATCGTTGCGCATATAGGCTCCACCTCCACCTCAGGGTTCAGCTCTCTCATGGACTCGCATGCGGAACTCGCCTTGCTTCTTCCAAGGTCCTTCATTCCGTGGAGGATCTGGCGGTTCAGGTTGCTCGTCTCAACGCTGTCGCCATCCACTATGGTGATCCGGCCAAAGCCTGCCGCTGCCATGTAGAAAGCGGCAGCCGAGCCGAGGCCCCCTGCGCCCGCGATGAATACATGGGAGGCAAAAAGCCTCTCCTGGCCATCCTCGCCGAGCAGCGGTATCTGGCGAGAGTATCGGCTAAGATCGCGATCTTTGGACATCGGCTGGAAGAATGAAGCTCAGGCGATTTAAGCCAAGCGATATGGATTGGATCTTGGGATGAAGGGCTTTTGCCGCTGCGTCTGTATGCTATATGCGATTATCGAAGGATCGTGCTAATGCATTGAGGGCGCATAGGCAAGCGCCGGTAGGGCATATCCTCGCAAGAGTGGCAGCATCGAGGAGAGGCTGTCGAGGGCGTCTACGATGAGCTCAGCATCGCCCAAGAGCTCGTCGATGTTATCGGCTTCGAAACGTTGCAATAATCGGCTCTGTCTCTGCCCCAGGGTTCAGTAGACTGCTCTACTTAAATCGATCCGCATAAGTACGTCTTTTGTATAAGATCGTTTGGCGTCCTCAAAAAAAAAAAATTGGCCCTAAGAACTTCAATTCTTGACTTTATCTGCTACAATTTGCGAAAAATAATAAAATATTAAGCCAATTGAAACACATACAATAATATTAATAATAAAAGAAGCAACGGATAGTTTGTTTATATAACCTCCTATAGCCCAGAAATAAACCATTTGTGTTAGAAAGATATGATACGATGCTTTGCCAATTTCCGAAATGGACTCAATGTATATGTTATTAATGCACTCAGGGGCTATGTGCAATCCAATCACAACGAGAACTAGCGGCCATACGAATGATAATGCATTCTGGCTACCCCAGCTAGGTTGTGCTAGTGGAGTATAACCTAAATAATTCACAGCAGTTATATAGATAACACTTATTATGCCACCAACTGCTAACCATCTCCGGTCTATTCCGAATGCCAGCCATGTGCCCAACCCGAACGCAAATAGATATCTAATAAACAAAAGCCGGTACATCCAATCTGGCATACCAGATTTAAGTGCATATGCCTCAAAGGTCATGTCAACAATAAACGCTACAACTAGCATCAACAATAAATTCCTACGAGCTAATAAATATAATATTGGTAAACTAAGAATTAACGGTATCAACACAGGAATAAAGAAGCTGCCTGGACCGTAACCACCTGTCACAATAAAAACGAATACGTGAGGATAGCTATAAGAAGCATGAATAAATGCATGAATCTGCTCTAATGGTTTGCCTGTAATAGATGCGAGCATCCCTGCATTATTTTCCAAAAATAAATTAGCAAATAAAATAAATAAATATTCAATTGAAAAAACCACACAATAAGGATAGACAAGTCTATTGAGGCGACGAGATATGTTATTATAACATTGAACTAATGTAGTTGCATTTGCTCTAACATAAGAATTGACACCGTTATATGCTGCTATACTTATAAATATCGGTACCGCTTGCGAAATGTAATACGGAGCACCAATCCGTAGTAAAAATGAGGTATCCCAGCTATGAAGTAGTATAACTGATATGATGGCTAAGCCCTTCAGTATATCGATTTGTACACTACGATATCTCTCCATAGTCATGTTATACACATCGAACGATTGAGTTTGAATCTAATTCTTCATGATTTGCGGTGGACTGCACACCAATAATTAAGCAACAATATTTTAACTTTCTGGAGACTCGGGCGGGCTCACACGAAAACATCAACATTAAGGGCCCGTTAAGAATTAAACTGGACGTATGTGTTTAGGTGGCTGCGATCGCGATCAGTAAACTCATTTCGTGTCAGTTCCTTCAACAAGTCGGGCCATGAATCTGTCTGGGATATCGCTTTCACCCAATCGACCGAGTAATTCGCTAACTCGTTGGCTTGAGAGGTTGACATGTAGCGATTCAAGAGCAAGAGAGGTTCCTTCATACCAGGCTTCAACCTTATTCATTGCCATTGGACGTATGATGCGGTTAAGAGCTAATGCTTGGACCATGGCAGCATCGGAAGGACTCAATAACTCCTGAAGATAGCGATCAATGCTTAATTCTTCCATGATTTTTTGCAGAGTGAAGATTGATCCGTAATCGAATGATGAGCGAGCTGGTGCGAGTTTCTTCTTTGTCTTCGCCTTGACCTCAGCAGGAGCCGAGCGCATTCGGACGAGTTGACCATCAATATTTCTTCCTAAATATTTAGATTTATGTCTTATCTGTTTCTTCTCTTTATCGTAGTACGGAGTCTTTTCATACCAATACTCGATCCCATTTTTCACTTTGATTCTTCGTGTTGGTTTCATAATGTGCCCCAATGTAAGTAGGCGCATAAGATATATATATATATATATATTTTTCGGTGATATGTCCAAAATCAGGTTATTTTTCAGAATAGAGGCTTATCCATCAAGATCAGGTCTCTTATGCGCCTGCAAAATCCGGGAGGTTAGGGATAAATGGGGCGATTGATGCTGGTTATCGCTAATAGCCCATATGCCTAATTAGACACACCAGATCGCTATGCTCCGGTCCTATGTGCCTAAATGAGTGGGAGGTCAGGATATAGGGGATCAAAATCGGATTAGCGTTGGGGGGGGGGTCAAGAATGGACGAGCGAATACAACATGGGAACAGCAAGGACTCAATCGTCTTGAATTGCTAAGAACCTGCCGGGCTAGCTAAACACATACGGCTGAGGAAATTACAGCAATTTCGGCACGCTATCCCAATTTTTATTAATGTTAATTTTTAACGGGTCCTAAGGTAAAAACCATTGCATGCATATTGCCACCGAAATCGTGCTCAAATCGAGCCCCCAGCATCGCCTATGCGTCCCCCATGTGTGGAAAATACTTTATACCGTGCCGACAGGCGAATATCTGACATGGACAGCATCTACGGCTTCTTCGCGGTAGCCTTCAGCGCCTTCTTCGCAATAGTCAATCCAGTGGGAAACGTCATGGTCTTCCTCTCCCTCACCGAGGATATGGGGAAGAAAGAGCGCCTCGTTGTGGCGAATAGGTCGTGTTTCTTCGGCCTTGCCATCATGGCGATCACCGCAGTTGCCGGGACGTCGATTCTGGGCTTCTTTCAGGTGAACGTCGACTCGCTGCGGGTGATCGGAGGGATCCTCCTCATGAGCATCTCCCTTACCATGATGCACGGCGGCCAGTCCAAGGCCGTCCATACCCCAGAGGAGGCTGAGGAGGCAGGAACGAGGCAGGACGTATCGTTCTTTCCATTGGCCATACCGATGCTCGCAGGGCCCGCATCGATGACCACGGCTATCATCGTTATGGAACACGCAGGCGCGTCCATCACCCTTCGGGGAGTGGTCTTGGCAACGCTCGCATTGACATTCCTCATATGCTGGATCCTATTTCGCTCATCGGAGACCATCCACCGCTACCTCGGCATCACCGGGGGAATGGTGGTAACAAGGGTGATGGGGCTGATCCTAGGAGCGCTTGCGGTCCAGTTCATAACAACCGGCCTATGGCAGATCTACCTCACGTTGCAGGCAAACGGCGCTGCATGATCGCAACCGTACGACCTTGGACGGTCTGCCAACCCCCGCAAAATCGGCGAAACGACCTATCTCGTCTCCATCTGCAGAGCGAGGAACTCCATCACATGGATCATCGATTCCCGCACCCTGGCAACGGCCTCTACGTGAAGGTCGGAGGACCGCAGGGGAAGCGCCAGCATCAGCGCAATGCTGAGGAGCCACCTGACCTTTGGATCCGTGTGACCGCGAGCCCAGGCAACGGCGCCTCTCACCTTCTCCATGCTCTCATTGATCTCCTCCATCTCAAGCAAGCTCAGCTCAGGCCCTCCCTGGGGGACCACCATCCTCCAGCCATCGATGATGGACCGGATCTCCTCAAGCTTCAGATCTTCGGGGATCTCCACCCTTCGAATAAGATCGATCACAAGGCTGAGCTTGCAGCCCCTGAACTCGGCCTCCGGCACGGAGGAGTCACATCTCGATAGGCGGGCCTCGTAATAGTTCAAGAGCCCTAGAAGATCTCCGGCCTTTGGGATCTGTCCAGTATCTACGATCCTCTCCATATCAGATCACCGTTGTCTCGACTTCGATGTTGCACGCGCAAAAAGTATCCGCACCATCAGGAAAATAGATCGACTGAGATCGCAGCACATCTGCGACGAGAGAATGCATAGAGGGGGCAACCATATCGCAGAGGTCGCTAACAATGCAATATATATCTTTTCTATAGAGTCTATATAACCAGCATAGATACACATATAGTATATAGCAGGCTGTCGAGGCAACTGTCGGCCCGTTCAATGGGTCGACGAGCCCTGGATCACGTCTTCTTCCCAAGGACCTTTTTATATACCTCCTCCGTTTTGTTTGCGATTGGATTCCAGCTGCACTCCGCCTGCATCCTCCTCCGCCCAGCATAGGCCATCTCTTTCATCTCCTTGGGATGTTGCAGGAGGTAGTTTACGCCCCAGGCGATGGACTGGGGCTGGATGTAGGCGAGCACACCGTCCTCGAAGTTGTGGATGATGCTCACAGCCTCAGTTGCGACTACTGGCTTTCCCGCATCCCAGGCCTCAAGGACAACCACGCCGAACGGCTCGTTTCGGCTCGGAACGCATGTGATGTCGCATGCATTCATCAGCTCCTCCTTCTCGGCGCCGCGTATGTAGCCAAGGAACCTGCAGGCACCCTTTATGCCGAGATCCTCTGCTCTCCTTTCGCAGGCCCAGCGCATATCCCCCTCGCCTATGAAAACGAACTTGGCATCCCAGCGGCTCCTCAGTATATCGGGGATCGCCTCTATGAGCAGGTCCGGACCCTTCTGATAGCTCATCCTGCCGCAGAAGAGGATCAGCGGGGCAAGGGGATGGATGCCGTAGCGCTCCTTCACCCGCCCAGGGTCGATCATGCGGCCGATCTTGCCAGGCAGGATGCCGTTTGGTATGATGGAGATCTTCTCCTCGGGGATGCTGTAGATCATCTTCATCTCCTCCAGCATCCTTCGCGTGGTCACGATGACCCGGGAGGATTCGTAACCGCCAAGCCACTCCCGATGAGAGATCTCTTTCGCGATCTCCCAATCGCTGAATGTGTTTCCATTTCGCCCCCACTCGGTGCTGTGCATGGTAAGGACGTAGGGGAGGCCATGCTCCCTCTTTATGCGGTTTAGTGCGAGCACTGGATGCCAGTCATGGCCGTGCACTATATCGAATGGGCCGAATATCTTCTGTACCTGCGCGAAACGATCGCACATGGCATCCCCCATCCGGTTCATCTGTTCGAGCAGGTCTCCTGACGGCTCCAGATCCACCCTCTGGTAGTAAACCTCATTGATCTTGTCGAAGGCATCGAAGTCGCCCCGTCGGGTAAAGACGTGCAGATCGTGACCCTTTCTGGCCAAGGCCTCGGCAAGCTCGGAGACGTGAGGCGCAACGCCCCCCACCTTTATGGAGTATAGGCTCTCCCAAGAGAACATCCCTATGCGCATTTATCTATCCACCCATCCATGTCTCGACAGCATCTCTCATCCAATCCCAACCCCCAGGGAATAGCATATCTCATATGATAAATCTGCAGATATTTACCTTTTCGCGTTGAACTTGAGGTGCGCCCTCGGTTGGGCCATCCGATATCAGGCATCCGCAAGCTCCCTTGCAGCCTGTTCTGGTGGCACCGGATTTATGAATATCCCCGTGTTCTTTTCGAATCCGGCCATCTTGGTTGTCACCGGCTGAATGCGAAGGTTCATGTGGTATCCTCCAGGCAGCTGGAAGAACATGTAGTTGTATGGCGGGTCGTCGAGCAGTTGTCCCAGACCCCTCAATGCCTCGCCAAGAATCTCCGCCAGGTCTGCCAGACGGGATCTGTCGAGATCGATCAATGAGCTTGCATGAACTCTTGGAAGTATCCAGATCTCGTAGGGCACCTGGGAGCAGAAGGGGGCGATCTGGATCCAGGATCGGTTGCTTGCAACCAGCCGGGAGGAGGCCTCCTCCCTCTCAACGATATGGCAGTAGGGGCAAAAGGGGGAGTCGGCAATTGCCCGCCTCTCCCTGATCAGCAGAGGGGGCACTATGGGCAAGGATATGAGCTGAGAATGGGTATGGCGAAGCGATGCGCCCGCGAGCTCGCCCCAGTTCTTGAATAGGGATACGTATGCTGCGCCCGCATCCATATGCTCTCTGTACCTGTCCCTGTAGACTTCAAGCATCCGCTCCATCTCAACTTTACTAAATCCGGCAGGGCTCTTATCGTGGTTTGGGGATTCTATGATGATCTCATGGCCGCCTCTCCCCGAAACCGCCACCCATTCGCCTGTAACCTGCCCCGGATCCCGAGAGACGGCTGGAAAGAGGTTTGGGATGCATCTCGCATTCCAGCCCCGTACTCGCTCCACCCCATCGGCGAAAATGCCGTCCTCGCGATATGCCGCTATTGCAGGCGGCGTCATCTCCTCGTTTCCGGGGCAGAACGGGCAAGCCTTTCCAGATCCACTCGCCCCCTTCAATGACACGAAGTCGGTTGGACGGCGATTGCGCTCCCTTGCTATGATGCAGTACTCATCTAGGAAGTAGTGCCTTCTCAGCTCTGTGATCCGACTACCTCCCTGTATATCTCTTGGGTTAGCTCGGCTGCCCGAGGCCACGTGAAGAGGTTTAAGGAGCGCTCTCGCGCGTTTCTCCCCCACTCAGCAAGCCGCAGTGGATCCGCCAGGGCGAGGTTGAGCCCCCATGCGATATCCTCGGGGGAGCTCGAGTCCACATGCACGCCCGTCGGCTTTTCTGTAGCCGGGTTGTTCACGATCTCAGCGAGACCGCTTACTCCGCTTGCTCCAACAACGGCTGCCTTCCCCATGGCTGCAGCCTCGAGCGCCACTATGCCGAAGGGCTCGTAGAGGCTTGGAAAGACGCAGACGTCTGCGAGGCCATAGTACTGGACCTTATCCTTCTCTTCGAGGAAATCGGTCACAAGGGTAACCGGAAGTCGCGACGCCTCGCGGCGCACCTCCTCTTCGAGGGTGCCCTTTCCAACCATGAGCAACCTCGCACGGGGGTTCCTATCGAGCACCGAGGGCATTGCCTGCAACAGTTGAATAACGCCCTTTACAGGCTCCAGCCTTCCGAGGAAGAGTATGACCAAATCACCCTCATCTATCCCCAAACGCTTCCGGATCTCCTCGGTACGCATGGAGTCGACCGCCTCTGGGCTGAAGAGATCGGTGTCCACTCCGTGATAGCAGACGTGGATCTTCTCTGCCGGAACGCCGAGCTCGACGAGCTGCTCCTTCATCGCATATGATACCGTCATCACAGCATCTGCCAGATGAGCCCCCCTCTTCTCCAGATCCACCAGCTGGTGGTTTGGATGGGCTGAGCGCCCGACCTCCAGGCCGTGGACGTGATAGATCAGGGGCAGTCCAGACCTCTTGGCCGCCATGCCCGCTGGAAGCGTCAGCCAATCGTGGGCCACGCAGAGGTCAAAAGGCTCCTTCCCCAGTAGATCGGATGCCGCAAGCTGGTTGAAGCTCAAGAGGTCGAGGAGGAGGTCGAGCCCCTCTTCCCCCCAGCCGATCGTCTCAGGGGAGAGGAATATCTCGAGGCCGTCTTTCATGGGAATCGGCCTCTCCCTGATAGCAGTCACCTTGCGGCGGCTCTGCCTCTTCTTGAGGGTCTCATCACCGGGAGCAAAGACGGTGATCAGGTCTCCGAGGGTTGCAAGCGCCCTCGATATGGAGTCTACGTAGACCCCCAGCCCCCCATAGATCTTTGGAGGGTACTCGGTGCTAAGATAAGCCACTTTCATGCCGTCCATCTCCATCATCCATCCTTACTTAATCTACACTTGCCGCCTAGTCCACCAGGTTATGATAATACTCCAGGACTGGCTCTCTCCAGCCCATCTGCCTTGCTAGGGCGTATGACTCCTCACAGAGCAGGCGGTACTTGACCTGGTCGTCCAGGTAGGTCCAGGTGAAGTAGTCCATCGCAAGGGCGTAGTCCAGTATCATCTCTTGATGGGTGTTATCGATATTGTCAACAACGACCACTCCGCCCAAGCCCCTCACAAGCCGTCTGACCTTCTTCAAGGCGTCGGAGAAGCCACAGGCACGGCTAATGATGCTGGGCGTCCCCTCCCTTCCCGCCTCGAGCCCGGTCAGGAGGAAAGGCTCGTACTGGGATGGGAAGATGCCTGCAATGCAACCTGCCATGATCTCGTCAGCGGTCATGCCAAGGCCGCCGTCGTCGGGCCCGACCCATTGGGGATAGAGAACCGCCGAAACCTGCCGATTGCCCGAGATCAGGTTCTTGATATCGAGCCCCCTCTCCTGGATCATCTTGTACATTCGGTTCTCCTCCCAGACCAGCACCTCTGGGGTGATGTTGAGGGGGAAACCTTCGGGGAGCTTCTCCTTGGCCTTGGGCCCGTGGGCGGCGATCAAGAAGCAGATGATCTTCACCCCCTCAGCAAGCCTCTGGCCCATGATCCTGTGCTTGAGCAGATGATCTGCGAGGGTCAGGGCGTCGAGGAGCTGGGGATAGCCCTTGTTCTCTATCTCGATTCGCGAGATCGTGAAAATCGGAAGGATGTTCTCCGAGTTCACCCTCTCGCCGTTGACCTGCCTATAAAGGTTCTCGGCGATGAACTTCTGGATCTTCGATCGACAGCGGTCCTTCTTGTTCCAATCTATGCCGTCGGACTCTACCTCGATCCCGTTTCGGATCACAATGCCGCTTATGTCATGGAAGAGGAGGGCCTCTTTCATGGTGGAGTCGCCAACGAATGTGGTCACATCAGCGTACTCGGCAAGCGACTCGAGGCGGGCGAAGGAGACGGGAGTGTTCGGGTCCCAGGCCTTATCGTTTCTGAAGATCTTATCCAATGAGCGGTAGCCAGCAGCCCTCCCAGGGGTCGTGGCATGCATCGTTGCCATCGTCCGCACAGGCAGGCCGAGCCCCTTGACTCGAGCGAGGGCGTAGAAGACGCCGAACTCATGGCAGTGAAGCGAGATTCCCATCTGGGGTATGACTGAGCGTGCGAACTCCGATACGGCCTCGTCCTTGTACCTCTTTGCAGGCTCTTCACCCAGGCGGACTAGCATCCTTGCGAGCTCCGAGACCGCATAGGAGAGACCAAGATAATGGACGTACTCAGATCCGTTTTGGAGGCGTTCGAACTTCATGGAGTCGAGGCCGGCGATCTCCCAGGCCTCTGCCTTGATCGCCGCGTTCAATGTGACCTCGACCCCGCCCCTGGTCGTAAGAACGCTATCGTAGTAGTTGGTATTGAAGAGGAGGTAGCCAATTGGAACCCCAGCGACTTCCTTCTGACAGGTCACCGTCTCGATTCCCTCGGACTTCAAAAGGCCAAGAGCTGCCTCCAGGTCTCGTCCCATATCGAGCTCGTCATAGCCGCTGATATCGGTGACCCTCGACTTGCCCTTGTTCCAGTCGGAGCCCGCAGTCGGGTAGTAAGGTCCAGCGACGAGTATCTTTAGGCCTTTGTCTATCTCACCGGTCGAAGCGAGCTTGGCGAGGGTCCGGGCCTCGGCGTCCAAGACGTCCCAGATGCCGCCCATCTTGTTGGACTTGGGCCCCCCCTCCTCGCCTGCGAGGACTATCCATCTTTGAATCATGCCGCCTCAGGGGTATGGCTGGAGGGTCGATACTGCCATTCCCTCGTCCGAGATGTCCAGGATTCTGATGCTGTTCGAGATCTTCGAGCCCCTCATCTTCATCACATAGATCGTTCTGACGAGGTTGTTTCCGATCCTTACCCGGCCGAGGATGGTACAGGAATCTGCCCCGTACTCCAGGACCTCGTTCATGCCAAAAGTAGTCCCAATGGTGACAACCGAAGTCACCCCTTCTGCCCGGAGCGCGCCGAAGAGGTCGTCGGCAAGGGAGCGCATCTTGAAGGGGGTCTCGACCGCGGTGAAGACCGCCATCAAATCGTCGATGAATACGCGGGCCGGCTTCACCTCCGAGACCTTCCTGGAGATGAGCTTTCTAAAGTTGATCAGGAACTCCACGGGGTCGACTTCTATGCTCTTTTGCAGCCGAAGCACCGGATCGGTCACGTCCACGACCGCGAGGAGCCCCTTTTTCTCACAGGACCCGAGGTCCCAGCCGAAGGAGGACATAAGATCCCTCTTGAGGGAGGCCGAGCTCTCCGATGGGGTGACGATCATCGTCTTCTCCCCCTTGATCAGGCCGTGATAGATGAACTGGCATGCAAAGACGGTCTTTCCAGTGCCTGACCCGCCCGTTACCGTGTTGACTGTGCCCTGGTGAAATCCGCCGTCCACCAGCTCGTCGAAGCCAGGGATTCCCGACTCCACCCGCGGAAACCTGGCCTCGCCCTCCTTTGGACCTGACTGCCCTGCCATTTACTAACCCTCAGGGGTTAGGTATCTGGCTGGAGCTAGTTAGCTCTTTCGGTATTGGCGGCGGCCTTGGGGACAGGCCGGATGGCCGCGCGACGGGAAGGGATAGATAATCGAAGGTGCATACTTGGGGGGTAATGCGCATTCCGGCCTGCTGCAGATGCGCTCTCGCGATTGCGGCCTTAGCGGCGCTGTTGGCCGTGGCTGTAGCCGGAGGCTTGGCCGCCGAGGATGCGCTCACGGTGGTTCAGGCAAGCGAGATCCTTGGGAAGATCGAGAGGGGTGAATCCGTTGACTACGACCGGGTCTTCATCGAGGGGGATCTCGATATCGGCGGGGGGGATCTGGAGACGAGGGAGGTCGAGAGGAGCGAGATTGATGTTCGGTATCGCGGGCTCTCGGAGAGCTGCAAGGTCGTATCGAGATCGATCAAGATAACGAATTCCGTTATCAATGGCTCGGTGGATCTCAACAACACAATCTTCGAAGAGGAGGTCTCCTTCAAGTCAACCGATATCCGAGGGAATTCCTACTTCGAGGGGGCCTGCTTCAGCGGCCTTCCCGACTTCGAGAGGGCTAGATTCGGCGGCAATGCCAACTTCAGGAGTGCCAGTTTCAGCGATGATGCCTACTTCGTAGGATCTAGATTCAGCGACAATGCCGACTTCGTATGGGCTAGATTCGGTGGCAATGCCATCTTCGTAGTTACCAGTTTTGGCGGCAATACCTACTTCGGAGGGGCCAGTTTTGGCGGCATTGCCAACTTCGGGGGGGCTAGCTTCGGCGGCGATGCCAGCTTCGGGGGGGCAAGCTTCGGCAGTGAAGCCTTCTTCTCTGAGGCCAGCTTCGGCGGAGATGCCGACTTCGATGGCTCCACGTTCCTCGGCCCTCTTGACATCTCAG
>Ga0268276_1000106_pt1 | contig 96861 bp, 81 predicted proteins | sample saktaG_4_FD_190145 | JGI IMG/M metagenome (GOLD analysis project Ga0268276, IMG submission 190145) | Saline water microbial communities from Sakinaw Lake, British Columbia, Canada - sak_2010_1_5_45m | ecosystem: Environmental > Aquatic > Non-marine Saline and Alkaline > Saline ... | reverse complement strand
CCGACTGTGGACTTTCTGGTTTTCCCCTTGCAAAGCGAGCATGGTGAAGTTTCTCCCACTCTTCTGCGGGCATGGCTTTTTCCCATACTGCCTGAGGTTCGGGCCGGATCAGGATGTATCTTCCGAATCGCTCGAGTTTTTCCCGGTTGCCCGTGTCAATCAGCTCGTAATCGGTCCAGTCGGTGGGGGTTAATAGTTCCATGGTGAGGTGGTGAAATGGTAAAATTGAAAGGTAGCGAAATTAGTCAATTTAGTTGAAATGAGCCGGTCGTTGAACGACATTTTCAAACCTATGGAGGTATAGATTATATCCAGTATAGGTCTTGTTTTAAGTTAGTATAAATTCGTACTGTATTCGTTATTTGTTCGTCTTTCGTTCGTCTTTTCTTCGTCTTTCTACCGGTTTTATGTTAGTGCACTATCTTTTTAGGTTAATGTTTCGGTTTTCTTATTAATTTGCATGAAAATTATCAGCATGTGTATAGGAAAATTCCGTTCCCGGTTTATGGTATTCCTTTTACTATCCATCACTAGTTATACCTCTTTTTCCCAAAAGAACTACCTGCCTGGATATCTGATCTCCTCAAATGGAGACACGATGACCGGATATATTGATTACCGGAACTGGGAAAGAAATCCCGGGATTGTATTTTTCAAAAAGAGTCTCAATGAAGACAAACAGGGTTACTCTCCTGTTGACATCAAAGAGTTCGGGGTTCTTGATGAAATGTATATAAGCGCCGTTGTAGAAACAGAATTGAGTTCGGATAAAACAAACGATCTTAATTACGATGCGGAACTCAATATCGTAAAGGAAACCGGCTTCCTGCAGGCATTGGTCAAAGGGGATAAAAGCCTCTATTTACTCAGGAGCCAACTTGGTAAAGAGCAATATTACATTGGCCAGGATTCTTCCTATGATTTACTGGTATATAAAAAATACCTGAAGGATCAGGACGAGAAGTCGGTAATCGTCGAAAACAAAAAGTACATCGGACAATTGACACTTTATCTCAAAGATTGTCCAACAATTCGACAAAAATTAACGAATACAAAATATCAGCAGAACAGTCTTGAAAGCATATTCCTTTTCTACTACGAATGTACAAAGAGGGGATTTGATTTTCATAAGAAAACTGAGAAAGTAATATTGGAATTCGGTGTACTTGCTGGCGCTTCCTATTCCACCTTAAAATTTCGCAGTGCCGATTTTGACTACCTTGTTAATGCGGATTATCAGCCTTCGTACAATTTTTCGGGAGGAGTATTTCTGGAGGTGATTCTATCCAGAAATAATAGAAAATGGTCTATTTGCAATGAACTGATATTTACTTCTTTTAAGTTCACTGGTGAATACGAGGATTATGTCCACGAGAATAGATATACCGTGTACTCTTCCACATTGGGGTACGCATACCTTAAACTGAACAATCTGCTCCGGTATAAGTTCCCCGTCGGTAAGATGTTTCTATACGCCAATGCCGGACTTTCGAATGGTTTTGCGATCATTGAAAAAAACGAACTCATCGTCAAATCGAAGCTGTTTGAACAGGAGCGGATTGAAGAAAAAAAAACGCTGAATGATTCCCGTAGATATGAAGTCGGGTTTCTTGGAGGAATTGGCGGGAATTACAAGCGGTTCTCCTGTGAATTGAGGTATGAATATGGAACGGGGATGTCGACCTATTCAGGATTAAAATCCCCAACAAACAGGATCTATCTCCTCCTGGGGTTCAGGTTCTGATTTTCTCTTCCTTCTCCTCGCCACCCACCACGCTATACGGCACGTTCGTTATCAGTTCAACCAGGCGAGTCTTCACCGTTTCCAGAGCTACCCCTTGATCATAGTTAATACCATTTTGAATTTTTCTGTTGCAATGACGCTATGCGGGATGCCGGCGGGCATGATGATCGTGTCGCCCGATTTCAGTTGAAAGGGTTGATCATTGATTCCAATCTCCGCCTCACCTTCGATCACTTGCACCATGGCGTCAAATGGCGCCGAATGGGTGCTTAGGCGCTGACCCTTGTCAAAGGCAAACAACGTGACAGTGCCAACCGGTTTATCCAGAATCCGCTTGCTCACAATCCCTTCCAGGAAGTAGTCCACCTTCTCCGGAAAGCGGAATACATTCGAATGTTCAAACATGCTCTTTTCCATCATCTTTCTTTTTAATCAATTCGTTAATCATAATTAAAATGGCCCCTCTTATACCTCCTCTAATACATCTCCTTTGATCCCAACGATGCTCCGTTTGATTTGGACATCCCTCCCTGCCTGCTTTCGGGCCGTTTCAGCCATCGCCAGCAATCCTCCGCAACAGGGAACCTCCATCATGATGACCGAAAGGGAGTTGATCCGTGAATCCGCAATCATGGAAGAGAGTTTCTCCACGTAGGCCTCCTTGTTTGTATCCAACTTCGGACAGGCAATTGCCAACGATTTGCCTTTCAGAAAGCGGGCATGGAAATTGCCCATGGCAAAGGGAACACAATCAGCTGTAAGCACAACATCTGCATCCCGGAAATAGGAGGCCTGGGGGTTAAGTAGATGAAGCTGTACAGGCCATTGTTTCAATTCTGATGGCAGGTCCATGTTGCCGGAACCTGCAGTGGGAGCTTCGCTCACCTCTGCCTGGTCGATCTTGAAGTCCATCGCCATGGATCCCATACATCCGCATGCGACTGGCGCTGCCTGCTCCATCTCAGTGGGAATAACCTTATCTGGAAACCCAGCCATTGTGGGTCTCTTCAGATCAAACCCCTCTTCGCTCATATCGATATCGTTTTCTTTTAAATACTGAATAGCTACATTTAAAAAGTCAACTTCATTGTGATCACGCAGATGTTTCAGGTGGGCCAGGATCGTGTTTCTCCCTTTGGGAATGATCCGTTCCATTACCTTCCTTTCATTGTAGGGCTCGGCTTCCCTCTCAACAATGGTGATGGCTCCTTCGGGACAATGGCCGATGCAGGCCCCCAGCCCGTCGCAGAACAGATCGCTGATCAACCGGGCCTTATCGTCAATGATCTGAAGCGCTCCCTCCTGGCAATTGGGGATACACAAACCACAACCGTTACAAAGCTCTTCATCAATTTCAATAATCTTTCTTTTCATGATTAATTATGCATTTAAGTATTGCATTGCTTATTTATATATAAAAAAATTAGAGGTACTTATCCAAGGTCTGCTTTTTCAGGAATTTCTTAAACTCAGTTGTCATTGAATTGATTACCGTACCCATGATACACTTGTCAAAGTTGCAAGCATCATAAGCCAGGGGACAATCGGTCTCTTCAATGGGTCCCTCAATTGCTTCATAAATACTCAGCAGGGTATAATCCCTGGGCTCCTTTTTCAACGAAAACCCTCCGGATGGTCCGCGTACCGACTTTAACATATCACTTTTCACAAGCCGCTGAAGGACTTTGGCTATATGGTTTTTAGAAAATCCCGTAAACTCCGTGATCTTCACTACATTGATCCCATTTTCGGCACGGGCTATCAGCACCATGCTGTGAATGGCGATTGATGAGGCTTCTGATAGTGAGAAGATCTTAGACATAAACCCTATTTAGGTATTTGAATACGCAAATGTAAAATATATATTAATATGCTCCGACAAAAAAGTAAAAAAATAGTTAAGTTTGTTTCCAAATCCCGCTTTATCAGTTATGAATAAACTAATTACCAGTATACAGAATCCGTTGATTAAACAACTCCTCTCCCTCCATGAAAAATCAAGGGAGAGAAAGAAAGCAAACCTAATGGTGATTGAGGGGACACGGGAGATCTCCCTGGCCATAAAGGCAGGGTATCGATTTACTGCGCTGCTACACTGTCCGGATTTATTGCCTAAAGCCCAATTTCATGAATTATACCCATCGGATCAGATTTCGTGTGAGGTGACTGAAATATCCATTGATGTCTTTAATCGTCTTGCCTATCGCAAAGATAACGGAGGAGTGATTGCCTGCTCAGAGGCACAACCAAAATCTCTTTCAAATCTTAGCTTGCCTGATTCACCTCTAATTCTAGTCCTGGAATCTGTGGAAAAACCGGGGAACCTGGGAGCCATTCTCCGAACTGCAGATGCTGCAGGCATCTCTGCTATCATCCTGTGTGATCCGCAAACAGACCTTTTCAATCCGAATACAATACGTGCCAGTTTGGGCACTATTTTTACCAATCAAATGGCTATGGCTTCAACAACCGATACGATAATCTGGCTTCAGGAAAAAGGGATTCAACTAGTTGCTGCGGCACTGACCGGTACAACCTGGTACCATGAAGCTGATTTCACCCCTTCTTCGGCCATCATTATGGGCTCTGAAGCATTTGGGCTCTCCGAAAGATGGTTATCTGCAGCCGATACCTGCATCAAAATACCCATGAATGGAACGGTCGACTCTCTGAATGTCTCTACATCGGCAGCTATTCTTGTTTTTGAAGCAATGCGTCAACGCGGGTTCACTTGTACTTCTCGTCTTCCTGCTTGATCACGAGGAAACTTTTAGGCATTTTACTTTTAAACTCCAGCGCTTCTCCTGTTGCCGGATGGTTCATTGCGAGATAATAAGCATGCAATCGGATTCTCCTCTCGAAACGGTCGTCGGCCCCATACTTTCTGTCTCCCACCACGGGGCAATCCATTTCCGACAGGTGAACCCTGATCTGGTTCTTGCGCCCTGTTTCAAGCTCAACCTCCAGCAACGTATAATCAGGGCTTCTATCCATAACCTTATAGTGCGTTACTGCCAGTTTTGCGTTTTCTGATACCCTTCCCGAAAACATCTTCTGGTTGTTTCCCTGCACCAGCCAGCTTCGGATAGTACCTTTATCCTCTTCCGGAGAACCCTCAACCAATGCATAGTATAACTTCCGGGTATTTTGCCAATCGTTTTTCAGTTTCTGTTGCAGCTCTTCCGTTTTTGCAAACACCAATAGCCCCGAAACTTCCCTATCGAGCCGGTGTACCACATAGAGCCTCTCCTTGCCATCCGAATTCTCTTTCACATACTCCAGCAACTCCTTATAGAATGATGTTCCACCCAATCCACGCTCTCCTACTGTGAGTAAACCCGCCGGTTTTTCTGCAACCAACAGGTAATTGTCTTCATAGGCAACTGGATAGGGAGGGTTTATCTTGCTACGATGAACAACCTGTTTGATATACTCCACTGCATCACCAGGATTTACCTTCGCAGCAGGATTGGTGTTCATCTTGCCATTCACCTTCACGTTTCCATGAGCGATTATCTTCTTAACCGTTGTTTTGGATGCATCCCTGAACTCGTTAAGGAGTAGCTCGCTCAATGTCATGGGTGCAGATACATGAATAATCATATGGATGGGTGTAAAGCAATTTGTAAATAGGCCGGTTGATGATCAGATTGGTCAAAACCGGTAGGGAGTGTATGAACATCAAGTACCTCTATATTCGGAGATACCAGGAAAAAATCGATAATCGTGACAGGTGTTGATCCACGCTGATAAGCACTATCTAAGTCCCGGTTAGTAGGGTATTTTGGGTCATAGGCAAATTCCCATTCCGGGAAGAATGTGCTCATGTCAATAAATTCATCCTGTTTGGGCCGGTCCCCTGTATTGATCTCTTCCGTATCAAATCCAGGTGGGTTTGCATTCCAGTCGCCACCCGCCACCAAGAAGTTTCCGGCATTATATTCGGAAAGCATGAAATGCCTTATCATCTCCATCTCCCCTTTGCGGAGCACGCCTCCCGTGTCAAATGCTGAGTTGTGGATGTTGATCATCACCAGTTGATGGCTATCGGGCAGGAAATACCGGGAAACCATAAAACACCGTTTCAGGTAGAACAGGCGGTCAGGCCATGGAACATGCTTGTCAAAGCCATAACGGGTTACTTCATCAGGAAAATACCGGGAACAGGTTACAAGTCCGGATGTAACCCTACCCATGGGGTTCGTGACAGGTACCGGGACGAACCGGCAGTTGTAGTTGGTACTATATGAGATACAAAAACCGGGGAGCATGGATTTAAATGAATCAACTTCATCAAGATAGTAACTTCGTTTTGAATTCCTATCAACCTCCTGGAGTAAAATAAAATCCACGCTGTCATGCTCCCTGAGGAGGTTTCCGATTCCGGTTATTGATTGATCAAAATAGGATTTTTCAGGCCGCACCCGTTTCCCACCGTCGTAAAAGAAATCCATCTCTTTACCCAGCCCGCCGTACCCGATGTTCCATATCATCACCGAAAACATGGTAGTTGAATCTATCTGTAACGAAGGAGCTCCTGCAACCTCCACAGGTTCAATTGGATCCGGTTGATATTCAGTGAAGATGCTGAAGATAAAAAAAACTCCTCCTATTCCCACAACCAATCCTATTATCGCTCCAAAGGTCCACATAATCACGGTGCGTAATGGTTTCATTCTTACATGGTATCGCACGAAAGTAGTTAATTTTTCGTAACATTGTATCCATGATTCGACCACTCGTTGAAGGGCTTTTTCTGGGAATGACCGTAGCTATTATCATTGGTCCGGCCATGATTGCATTGGTCCAGACCAGCATCAAGTATGGAGCCTGGCATGGAATATACCTGGCACTGGGAATTTTTTCAAGCGACCTGACGATTGTTGTAGGCAGTTATTTCGGCGCATCACAAATTCTTGGGAATCCAAAAAGTCACTTGGTCCTTGGAATCATCGGCGGGGCTATCCTGGTGCTCTTCGGCATCGGAACCCTGATCAGGAAAGTTCCTGAAACCGAGACTGTTGAGGCGATCCGAGAGCTGAAATTCAAGCGCAATGGATTCTTTACGTATTTTTTCAAGGGGTACTTTCTGAACCTGGCCAATCCCTCTATCTGGTTTTTCTGGGTCACCTCTGTTGTCGCTATCAACTCCAGCTACGGAGGAAATAGCAATAAAGTTGCCTTTTTCTTTGCCGGCACCCTGCTGATGGTGTTGATGACCGATATTCTGAAAGCGGTTCTGGCCAATAAAATCCGAAGCGCTATCAGTCCGCAGGTAAAACTCTGGATCAACCGGATCGCCGGGATTCTTTTCCTGATCATCGGGTTGTTTGTGATCGGAAGTTCAATCTCTGAGTATTTCTACGGAATCTCATTATTAAACGGACAATTAACCCAATAAATAAAACAATCATGGAACAAAAAAGTAAAAAAAACTGGTGGTTTCTGTTAATCAACGGATTGATCGCAATCCTGTTCGGAATCTTTCTTCTCTTTTTTGATACAGACATGATCAAGGCGCTCATGGTTTATATCGGAATCGGGGTCGCTGTTGTTGGTGTATTCCTGTTATTAGCAGCTATCCGGAATATCAAAGCAGATAAACATGCCGGCATGCTTCTGTTTGAATCGATCCTTACACTGGTAATCGGTTTGATCCTGGTCTTATTCCCATCGTTCTCACTGAAATTCTTCCTGATAATTATTGGTGTGTGGGCAGTCATTCTTGGCATCGTTCAGCTAGCGATTTTGATCAACATCAAAGAGAAAATAGCCAGTAAGAACATCCTGCTTTTCAACGGACTTCTAACAATCGTTCTGGGTGTGATGCTTTTTTTTGACCCGATAACCACCATAGGATTCCTGTTAAAGATACTGGGAGCATTTGCCATTATTTTTGGCATCCTGATGATCTACTTCGGGTTTGTGTTGAAGACGATAAAGGTTGTTATTGAAGGGACTTTGCCAGATTCAGAGAAAAAAGAAGAGTAGTTCCTTGAATTATCCAGCTTTTACAAGCTTTTCAAACTCCATTTTGTAGTTTGATCCAATAGGGACAAACTTATCTTTAATCCTGACCTGGTTTCCTTCGATCATGTCTACTTTGGAGAGCGAGATAAGGTAGGACTTGTGTACCCTGGGGAACCTGGTGGGGGGAAGGATGGTTTCGATGTGTTTCAATGACTGGTAACTTACAATCATCCGTTCAGATGTGAAGATCTTTACGTAATCCCCTAGAGCCTCCACATAGAGCAGGTCGTTGAGATTAACCTTGTACGTTTTCTTGCCTGATTTTACAAATACGAATTGTTCTTCGGAAGACTGTTCACTTTTCACGCCCGGGTCATCCTGATAATTCTGGGTAGTCAGAACATCCTGCGCTTTATGTACCGCTTTTAAAAACCGGTCAAATCCAAAAGGCTTCATCAGATAATCCACCACGTCCAGTTCATACCCTTCGAGTGCATATTCGGCATATGCAGTGGTGATAATTACCAGGGGGGGATGCTTCATGGTTTTCAGAAAATCGATACCGCTTAGTTTGGGCATGTTGATATCCAGAAACATCAAGTCTATCTTCTGTTGGTGTAAGAACTCGATCGCTTCCACTGCCTGGTTACACTTCCCAACGATCTCGAGAAAAGGTAAATCCTGGGCATACTTTTCGATCACCCGCTGGGCAAGGGGTTCATCGTCGATTATGAGGCATTTGATTTTCATGGCTTCTAAATACAAATACAAAGTTCAACACGATAGGTGGTTCCGGAATTTATGATACGTAATTCATGCTTGCCCGGATAGAGCAGTTCCAGGCGTTTCTTCACATTCTTTAGTCCGAAACCAGCCGATATATTCTCCTCCAAAGATACGGAAGCATCTGTATTATTCTCAATGGTAAATTCAACACGATCAGGTGTCTCTACATTAAAATCAATGTGAATATAGGGCTTCTGTGCTTTGGCTTTGCATCCGTGCTTGAATGCGTTTTCAATAAACGCAATAAAAAGTAATGGATCGATCCTCGTATTCAGGTGGTCTCCTTTCACATTAAATGTCAGCTTAAGATGCTCGTCCGTGCGCATCTGTTCCAGGTAGACGTAGCTTTTCAGAAAATCGAGTTGCTTTTTCAAAGGGACCTGATTATCCTGCGATTCGTAGATCACATAGCGCATCAACTCCGAGAGTTTCAGGATCATCTCAGACGTTTTCTCCGATTTGTCCAGGCTTAGCGCATAGAGACTGTTCAGGGTATTGAAGAAAAAATGGGGATTTACCTGCGATTTCAGTGCCTGAAGTTCAGTCTTGACCTTTTGACCCTCTACCTCTTTCACTTTTATCTCAGCATCCTGAAGGGCAATGGAGTCACGCATAAATTTCAGCAACGAAGTGACAATCAGAAATAGGGAGATAAGGATCATTTCGGCAATCGCTTCGTTGATAAACTCCGGATGGTCCTCTTCAAAGATGTGTGAAGTGAAGTAGTTGAGCAAGATAAAGAGCAGGATGTTCCCAACCTGAAGGATCGAAAAGAGAATGAACCTTCTCTTTTTAAAGAATTTCGGGATCAGCCATAAGAGATTAATATAGACCGATACTGCAAGAAAAAAGACCGAAATAAGGATCGAAGCAGCCGTGCGCAGGTCAACCTCCCCTATCCTGAATTCCCGTGTATAGAAAAGTAACAGCAGAAAGAACGCGATGCTGACAATCCAGAAAAGAATATGAGGAATGACAAAACGCTCCTTCAGGTGATTAAAAAACCGTTTTAACATAAATTACCTGTTGATGACTGCAAAGATGGAAATTACCCTGATGCCAGTCAATTTTTTTTGACTACCTGCCGTTTTTGCCTGATATTGCCCGCTTCGGGAAGGATGATCGTATATATCGAGGATACAGCTCATTTATCTAAAAAAACCCTGTTTAGAAAATTGTGTGTAATATTGTATCTTCATTCAATAAATCACTGACATTATGAAACCAAACAGATCCATGTTATTAACCCTGGTTTTAGCCGGCATGCTATTCCTGCTGCTTCCCGTGAAGAAGATGCAGGCTGGAAACCCGCCTGATGAGGGCATGTGGTTGCCCATTTTGATTGAACGGCTGAACTACGTCGACATGCAGAAAATGGGGCTTCACCTGACACCTGAAGAGCTTTACAGTGTGAACCATTCCAGCCTGAAAGATGCTATTGTCGGCCTCTCTTCAAGAAGTCCGGCTAACGGAGGTTTTTTCTGTACAGCAGAAGTTGTTTCCGACAAAGGGCTGATCTTTACCAATCATCATTGTGGATACAGTGCTGTACAAAATCACAGCACGCCCGAAAACGATTACCTTACCGATGGCTTCTGGGCTTACTCTATGGATAAGGAGCTTCCCAACGAGAGAATGATGGCCTCTTTTCTGGTAAGAATTGAGAATGTAACCGATTCCATCATCCCATTTCTCGCCGACTCCCTGTCGGAATCAGACCGGGAAAATAAAGTTCGGGAGGTCTCAGGCCGCATCAGCGACCGGGCATCCGAAGAGGGAACCTATGAGTGCAGGGTTAGCTCATTCTATAGTGGAAATGAGTACTATCTGTTTGTCTTTAAGACCTATAAAGATGTCCGCCTGGTTGGAGCACCTCCTTCATCCATCGGAAAGTTTGGTGGTGATACCGACAACTGGATGTGGCCCCGCCATACAGGCGATTTCACGATCTTCAGAATCTATGCCGACAGCACGAACAATCCGGCTGATTTCTCTGATAACAATGTGCCATTGAAGCCCAACTACCACCTTTCCATCAGCCTGGGCGGGGTGAAGAAAAATGATTTCGCCATGATCTGGGGATACCCGGGCAATACAAGCCGTTATCTCACCTCTTACGGAATCCAATATAACCTGGACGATTTCTATCCTGTTATCATTAACGTATTTGGAAAACAGATGGAGGTGATGAAAGCCCGGATGGATGTGAATAAGACAACGCGCATTGCCTATTCCGAGAATTATGCCGGTCTATCCAATTACTGGAAAAACGTCATTGGGCAAACCAAAATGCTACGGAAAAACCACGTCATGCTGAAAAAGCAAGAGCTTGAAGCTGATTTTACCAAGTGGGTCAATGATAATTCCATGCGAAAAGAGAGATACGGAGAGGTGCTCCCAGAACTAAACGTTGGGTATGAGAAATTGGGAGAGGTTAGTATTCCTTTCTTTTACTCCAGGTTTGCAGGTAGCGGACTCGATATTGTTGGATTTGCAAAGGGGTTTACTGGCCTTAAAGAGCAGATGGAGAAAAAGAACAAAGCCGCCATTGAAGAGACTATCAACAGCCTGCGGCCGCTTGTGACTTCTCATTTCGAAGAGTGGGATTATGAGATTGAGAAAAATACCTTCGGCGAGATGCTCAGGCTCTATGCGAAAAACATTAAGAAAGAAGACCTTCCTTCCATATTTACTACGATCGGGAAGGATTATAACAACGATTTCGATGCCTTTGCAAACGATGTATATACCACCAGTGTATTTGCCACGGCCGAAAGTGCAAACTCGTTCCTGGATAAGCCCTCTCTTAAGGTCTTCAAGAAAGACCTCGCCTGGTTGACTGCCCAATCCATGGAGGCAGAATCGGATAAATATTCCGGCGCATACAGGGAAGCCAGATCAGGTCTCTCCAAGGGTAACCGCTTGTTCATTGACGGGTTAAGGGACATGTTCCCCGATAAGATGTTTTATCCGGATGCCAACTCCACCATGCGTGTCACTTATGGTAAAGTACTTGATTATTTCCCCGCTGATGCAGTTCATTACGAATACATCACAACCCTGGACGGGGTGATGGAAAAAGAAGATCCAACAAATGATGAGTTCATTGTTGATGCGAAGCTGAAGGAACTCTACCTGGCGAAAGACTATGGTCCGTATGGTGAAAATGGGAAACTCGTTGTTTGTTTCCTTACTACCAACGACATCACGGGAGGAAACTCCGGCAGCCCTGTGATCAATGGCGATGGCCAGTTAATCGGGTTGGCTTTCGACGGAAACTGGGAAGCGATGAGTGGTGATATCCTCTTCGAAGATAACTTGCAACGGTGCATCAACGTGGATATCCGTTATGTGCTTTTCATCATCGATAAATTCGCTAACGCCACAAATATCATTGACGAACTGACGATCGTGAAGTAGGGACAATGCACACCTTGTCCTTACTATTCAGCAACTACTTTTAACCACTGAATTTGGTTTCCGATTGTTGCCTTGAGATAAAACATGCCTGGCTGTAAACGGTTACCATAGACAATTTGCCTGCTCCAGACAAAGGTCTGTTCGCCTGAAGAGAAGATGCCCTGCTGGATCAGACAGATGTATCGTCCGGAAAAATCGTACAATTCCAGTTTAATGAAAGCTTGCTGATCCAGGTTCACACGAATATTCATTTGATCGTTGACCGGGTTGGGAAATACTGTCACAAGATGCTGCTGAGAAGGATCCTGCAATGTCGGAATTGAGACCGTTGAGGTATCATACCCACCTGATAAACAGGATAGTAATCCATTACGGCCACCAAATACCATCTCCCTGGTTGAATCTCCCACGATATCTGGTATTGCATTTATAGCATCAACAGGTGTTGAAACTGGAACTGATGCTAGTTCCGTACCATCCGTACCATCCAGGAAATACGTGTAATTGTTCTGGAAAAGCGTTCCAATGATGGCATCGTTGTACCCATCCCAGCTCAGATCCCCTATGTTGGCCACATTCCACGATTTGTCGGCCAGTGGCTTGGTCCAGATATAGTCACACGTATATCCGTTGACCATGATGCCCTGGGTTCCGCTGTGCGCTACCAGGAAATCACGATAGCCATCTTTGTCGATATCACCCATGTCCTGGAGTCGCAAAATGATATTAGGACCAATGTTTTTATATTGAACGTTCAAACCACTGGCAGCGTCTATCAATAGTACCATCCCGCCGAAATCACCAGCTGCGATGTCTTTGATTCCGTCACCCGTGATGTCATCCAGTTGCATCAACCCCCAAACTGAGGTTCCATTGGGATAATTGGTCCATGTAATGATTCCGTTGGATCCGTTGATACCAAAAATCCTCCCGGAGGTCTCCTGTTGGATTGAAGCACCAGCAACTACATCCGGCTTGCCGTCGCCAGTGAAGTCTTCCACGCCTATGACCGAAAATACAGGGCCACTGGTTGGATTCTTACGTTCCCATATAGAGATCCCGGTCAACCCATTCAGGCAGTAAACCCTGACCGGTCCTGTATTGTTACCGTCATTGCCAGTACAAGCAAGGACATCCGTTACTCCATCGTTGTTGTAATCATAACGGGCATCCACCTGATATACCCAGCCACCACTTCCATATTCATGGGTGTCGTGTTTCCAGATCTGCAAGCCTGTTTTTCCTGAGAGTGCCACGATGGAGCGGTCGCCACCTGTGGTACCGACAATCACATCACGGTATCCGTCCTCGTTTATGTCTTCAATGGTTGTCAGGTCATTCTGTTGATACACTGATCCCGCATAATTTTCCGTTGCCCATAATACATCCCCCTGACCGGAGGCATTTCCGTTGAAACAGCGGATATAGTAATCCTCTGATCCTACCACTACATCATCTACACCATCTCCGGTGATATCCTGGATCGGTGTAATGGCTTTCGGGCTGTTGTCGTAATTGCCTGTGATCGTGTAATTCCAAAGCAGGGTTCCTATTGGATAATGGGTCTCTACACCCGTTCCTTCAAGTGTTACATCCAATGTGCTTTGCCCCACGGCATCGGAAACAATCGTAAGTATTCCGTTGTAGTCGATACCTTCTTCCGGATGGAACCAGATGCCAATCTGGACGGTCTCAACGGAGGATACCGTCATGGGGAGAACCACCGATTCATCAATAATGAAATTCGGATCACTCATATTCAGGGCTGTGATGGTCAGTGTAGAGTCTCCATCATTGGTGACTGGCAGGTACCATCTCGAATAGGCCCCGGCCCGTCGTTCACCCCAGTCGTGCGAGGAAAACTGGAGGAAAATGTGTTGGCCATCGTTAACGCCTTGTCCGGTCAAAGTGACATCTACAGTTGGATTAATCGGATCGTTGGAGCTGATCGTGACCATCGTGTTCAGGGGATCTGCCGTTGTGGGGGAATAGGTCAGGGGTACATTCACATTATTGCCGGGCGTGATGGTATATGGTGTAGTGAATGAAGTGGTGATGGGTTCACCAGTTGGTATCCCGATGTTGGTAATGGAGAGGTTCGCGGTTCCCGTATTCTGAACCAGGCAGTCCCAGGTAGCGTTGCTTCCTATGGTGACAATCCCGTAATTATGTGCTGTCACGGGGATATTGATGGCAGGTGTTCCCGTGCCAAGAAGGTCAACTTTGTATAAGGTGCTGTTAGAACTCAGCTCACCATCACAATACCAGAGATAGGTTCCGTCATAAACAACGCCCGATGGCTTGATGTTTTCGCAGGCGTTTGTCTCAAGCAAAGTTCCGCTGGATGACACTTTATAGAGGTTATGTGCATTGTAATCAGCGATCCATAAATCGGATCCCTGTAAACAGATATCCCAAGGCTGATTGTTGGGAGGGGTGAATTGTGACAACACCACTCCTGAGGCATTGATCTTGTAAACGGTCCCCGGATCGGGATAGTAGGTGCAAACCCAGTAGTTGCCATCATCATAGGCGATACCCGACATATAGTGGTCAGGCAGGTTGAGGGTAGATACCGTTGTTCCCGACATGTTAAACTCAATCGCTGTAGCTGGAATAGATGAGGAGGTTACATGATCAGTGTTGACCAGGTTTGGCGCTTTATAAGTCAGGCCAAACGAATCTCCAAAGGTGCCTGTGCACTGAAGGACGGAAGATCCGTTTGCGGGGTCGAATTTGTATATCTGGTCCCCGTTTGAGCCATAAATTCCAAAATAGATATAGGTGCCATCCCACGCCAGACCGGAGGCTTTCCCGGGAATACTATATGAAGCTACAATGGACCAGGTTGTTGGCTGTTCGTTCTCCTGCCCGCTGGCAGAGAGCACAAGGGCACAGCATGTAAACCCGAAAAGAAGCCGAAGATGTTGAATCGTTTTCATAATGATTGGTTATTTTCGAAATCTGTCTAATAATGATTGGTCATTGATCTCTTTGGAGAGACCTTCAATCGTATCATATGGAACCTCAAACAAGTCGAGGATGGTGAGCGCATCCAAACAATTGTTGAATAATGGATCAATGTTAAAGCCAATGATCTCAGCATTCACACTGAGGTACTTTTTAAAAAGAACCGGTGTTTTGTAAATAGGGTCAATACTGCTGATAAAGCGGTCGAGCCGGCTCAGGTCTTTCCCAACATACTTCAGGAACAGCTCCTTGTTTATCTTTCGGGGAACCTGAATCGTAAAGGGTTTGTTTGGATGAATGTATTCGGAGAATTCGGAGTTATAAAAATTGGCTTTCAGAAATTCAACCGCCAACGCTTTGGAAACATCCAGAAATTCATTGCTCATACTTACCGGACCGATAAGGTAACGGTATTCCGGGTTTTTTATCAGAAGGTATAGTATCCCTTTCCAGAGCATGAATAGGGACATGGTCTTTTTCTGGTACTCTTTTGTAATGAAAGAGCGTCCAAGTTCAATGGATACTTTTAGGACTGTTGAGAAGTCAGGGTCAATCTGGAAGAGTGTGTTGATATAGAACCCTGGAATCCCATACCGGTCCAGAATCTCACGGCCCTTGCCAACACGATAGCCTCCCACAATGGCATTCCCATCTTCATCCCAGATGAAAAGCTGATCGAAATACTGGTCGAAATGGTCCAGGTCAAAACTCTTATTGGTCCCTTCGCCAACCAGTCGGTATGTTTTCTCCCTCAAGCGCCCTATCTCAGTAGTGATATAGGGAATCCGTTCGGTAGGCACACAAAAAACCGATAGATTCTGGATCTGAAACAGCTTGAACTCTTCTTTGATCAGGCCAATTTCCAGGATCAGCTGTTCCTGTGGAACCGGATCAATCAATGGCTCCTGGGCTGCAGCGGACGGGGCTATCAATGCCTGTCGTTTGATATTCGATAATGGAATCCCCAGTGCATAGGTCTTCATCCTGAGTAATTTTCCAAACTCCCGGATATCATCAAATTCATCCTGTTCCTTAACCAGGATAGGAGTTCCAACTCGTATCCGGATAGTTCTCCTCCGTTTATTGAAAAGCTCAGAAGGTAGCTTCACAGTCCTCAGCATCGGATGAATCATCCCCAGGATATGAAAAACAGTACTGTTGGAACCATCGAAATAAACCGGGATCACTGGTACTTTCGACCGTTTGATGAACTTCAGCATAGAATGCTGCCACTCTTTATCCGCCACTCCCCGGTATTGAAGCTTCACCGTAGAGACCTCACCAGCCGGAAAGATCCCGATCGGATGGTCGTTCTGGAGATGAACGAAGGCATCTTTCAGGCCGCCAAAGCTGGACCTGACATCCTTGTATGCCTCAAAGGGGTTCACTCCCAGAAAATATGGTTTTATCGGTTCCAGCTTGGTCAAGAGGAAGTTAACAAGAATTTTATAGTCGGGCCTGACCTCGGGAATTACCTTTAAAAGCAGAATTCCGTCAATCGCACCGTAGGCGTGATTTGAGATGGTGATAAATGGACCCGATTTCGGGATGTTTTCCAACTCCTGCTCATCCACAGAGTAGCTGACTCCGACGCCATCAATAAGCTGGTCGATAAAATCCCTTGGTCCAAGGTCACATATTTTGTTGTACTGTTTATTGACCTTATCTAACTCGAGTAGTTTGAAAATAATTTTCGCCAGTGTCTCCCCACCGAAATACTGCAGGTATTTGTTTGCTTCAACAAGTTGCTTGGGAGATATCAGGTCCATAATTTGCGTCGCAATAGAATATGAATTACAAAGTTAAAATTTTACCAGTCCGAAATCCATTTGTTTCCTTCCCAAATCAATCCGCTTTACTCTGATTTTTACTTTGTCGCCAAGTTTGTACTGATAACCATTGCGCTGACCAATAACCTGGAAATTTTCCTCATCCAGGTAATAAAAGTCATCTTCGAGATCCCGTAGCCTGACCATCCCTTCACATTTTGTACCGATGATCTCCACAAACAATCCCCATTTGCTCACACCGGAAATCAATCCTTCAAACTCCTGGCCCACTTTATCCAGCATAAATTCGGTTTGTTTGTATTTCACCGACATCCGTTCGGCTTCTATCGCTTTCCGCTCCATCACTGAGGAGTGGTCACACAACGGCTCATAAACATCCTCTTTCACCGAAGCAGCGCCATTCAGGTACTCTTGTAGAATCCGGTGTGCCATCAAGTCAGGATAGCGGCGGATGGGTGAAGTAAAGTGAGTATAGAATGGGAAAGCCAATCCGTAGTGGCCAATATTATGGGTTGAATAATAGGCTTTGGACATGGTTCGGATCGCAATCGTCTCAATCATGGTTTCCGTGCCCGTTCCCTTGATGTCCCGAAACAGGTTGTTAAAGGATTGCGCCAGGGATTTATTGGAAGTGAGAATCATCCTGTATCCCAATTTTTTGATGAATTCTATGAACGTCTGTAGTTTCTCCGGACTTGGTGTATCATGTACACGGTAAACGAATGTCTTCGGCGGTCGTTCTCCCCGTTTTTTACCCACACGTTCGGCAACCCGTTTGTTAGCCAGCAGCATGAAATCTTCGATCAGTTTGTTAGCATCCTTCATTTCACGCAGGTAGATCTCCAGGGGCTTACCCTGTTCATCCAGCCGGAACCGCACCTCCTGGGTCTCAAAATTGATTGAGCCTTTCCTGAACCGTTCCCCCCTAAGGGCAGTGGCAATGGTATTGAATACTTTGACTTCTGCCGCAAACTCTCCTTTCTCCGTTTCAATGATCTCCTGAACCTCCTCATAAGCAAAACGCCGGTCGGAGTGGATGACCGTCTTACCAAACCACTCATTGAAAATCTTCCCATTTTCATCGAGTTCAAACACCGCTGAAAAACAGAGACGGTCTTTGTGGGGCTGCAACGAACAAAGTTCATTTGATAACCGTTCGGGCAACATCGGGATCACCCGGTCGACCAGGTAAATGGAGGTCCCCCGTTGATATGCTTCGTCATCGACTGCTGTGCCAGGTTTCACGTAATAGGATACATCGGCAATATGAACTCCAACTTCCCAGTTTCCGTTAGGCAGTTTCTGAAGGGAGATGGCATCATCAAAATCCTTTGCGTCTGCCGGGTCAATTGTGATGGTGAAGATCTTCCGGAAATCCCGCCTGGATTTTATCTCCCGTTCCGGAATTTCGGCAGGGATCGTGGCTGCTTCTTTCTCTGTAGCACTGGAAAAGGATAACGGAAACTCAAATTCAGCCAGGATAGACTGCATCTCCACCTGGTTGTCTCCGGGTTTTCCAAGGATCTGGGTCACCTTTCCGAAGGGATTCTGTGCATGTTCGGGCCATTCGGTGATGGAAACAATCACCTTCTCTCCTGATCGTGCGCCATTCAGATTCTCTTTCGGGATATAGATATCAACCGGCATCACTGTATTGTCGGGGATCAGGAATGCGACATTCTTTGTGATTTCCAGGATACCGACAAATTGGGTTTTGTTTCGTTTGATAACCTCCACAATCTGTCCTTCCCGTTTTCTCCCTTTCCGGATAGGAAATAGCGATACACTGACATAATCTCCATGGAGCGCCTTGCCGGTATTTCCGGTTCCGATGAATACGTCCCCCGATTTATCATCAGGGATCACATAGGCCTTCCCCGACTGTTTCATGTCCACCTTTCCGGTCATGTGGGTTTTCACCGACTTCTGATATCGTTGTCCATCGGGGTTGATCCGGTATTTCCCCCGATTTGATTCGATAAGCTCCCGGTTACGGTATAGCTCTTCAATCAGCAGTCTTACCAGATCTTTCTCAGCCCGGTCTTCATGACCTAGTCGTTTAGAAACCTGTTTGTAATTCAATGCACTGTGGGGATTTTGCAGGTATACCTGCAAAATGCTGTTGATCAGGCTGCTCTTCTGATCGCCCGTAATTTTTTGTTTCTTCGCCATTTGAGTCTTTTTTTTCACCGCAGATTACGCAAAATATATTCATTCATACCCTCATACCTCCCTGCTTCCCATCCTTACTATCTCCAGCTAATTTACCAGCGCATCCAGCAGCAGCTTCGTATATTCCGATTTCGGATTTATATAGATTTCGTCCGGGTCGCCCATCTCTACGATCTTTCCATCTTTCATAACAATCAGACGGTCTGCCATATATTTGACAACATTCAGGTCGTGTGAGATAAAAATGTAGGTGAGCTGGAATTCGCGTTTAAGGTCATTCAACAGATTAAGAATCTGCGCCTGGATGGAGATATCGAGGGCAGAAACCGATTCGTCGCAGATGATCAGCCTGGGGTCAACTGCCAGTGCCCGGGCAATACAGATCCGTTGGCGCTGTCCGCCCGAGAACTCATGCGGGTAACGGAAATAGTGTTCCGGTGTGAGGCCTACCTTCCATAAGAGCTCTTTTACTTTTTCTATCCGCTGATGCCTGTTTCCGTGAAGGTGATGCACCTCCATCGGCTCCCTGATGGCTTCACCGATCGCCATGCGGGGATTGAGGGATGAGTATGGATCCTGGAACACAATCTGCAGGTCTTTGTGCAGTGATTTCAGCTTGTATCGGGTCAGGGTAGTGATATCCTTATCTTCATAAAGGATCCGCCCTTCCGAAGCAGGTATCAACTGAAGGATCACCCGCGAAAGAGTTGTTTTACCGCAGCCCGATTCGCCAACGATCCCCAGGGTTTCTCCCGGATAGAGGAAAAAGCTGACGTCATCCACGGCGCGTGTAGATGCCTGTTCCCTGCTAAACCAATCCGGTTTCGTAGTGAATTTCTTCCCTACATGTTCCACTTTCAGCACAGGTTCACTGCTGTATAGCTTCCGGTGGTTCGTAACTCTCTCATCCCGGGAGACAATCTCCTTCTGATGCCGTTGCTTCACTTCGTTCGCAACGACAATATTGCCGGATACCGGATGCCCGATATCCATATAGTCTCCCACCGTTGGCAACCTCCTCAAACGCACATCCAACGGTGGCCGGCAGGCGATCAATCCCCGTGTATAGGGTTGCTCCGGGTGATCAAATACCCTGTTAACCTCACCCTCTTCAACGATCCTGCCCTGGTACATCACCACAACCCGGTCGGCAAACCGGGAGATCAGACCCAGGTCGTGGGTGATGAAGAGGACGCTCATATTCCTCTTCTGCTGAAGCTTTTTCAACAAATCAAGGATGGTTTTCTGGACTGAGACATCCAGCGCCGTGGTGGGCTCATCGGCGATCAGCAGGGATGGATTGCAGGAGATTGCGATAGCGATCATCACCCGTTGCTTCTGTCCTCCCGAAAGTTCATGAGGATAGGAGCGAAAGATCCGGGGAGGATCGGGGAGCGATACTTCACCGAAAAGTTCCAGCGCCCGCTGCCTGGCCTCATTTTTGGATATACCAAGATGTTGCCGTAATGTCTCTGAAACCTGATTCCCACAGGTAAAGACCGGATTCAATGAAGTCATCGGTTCCTGGAAGATCATGGAGATCGAACGACCACGGATTCGTTGTAAATCGCGCTCCAAAAAGGTATCAAGCCTGATAGCATTCCCCGAGGGCTCAGTTAACCGTATTGCCTCCACAATTACCGTTCCTGGTGGATGGGGGATCAATCCCAATATTGAAAGCGCCGTGACAGACTTTCCCGAACCCGACTCTCCCACGATGCCCAGGATCTCTTTCGTTCCAAGCTGAAACGAGATATCATCCACTGCCACCGTCTCCCTGCCATCGTTCAGGAACTTCACAGTAAGATGCTTCACATCCAATAATGGATCTCCCTGCATGTAGGTTGAAATTTATTGTAAACTTACAAAAATTGCCATGGATTGCACATGAATTGCCATGAATTACCATGAACCGGAGCAAAACAATCACATCTTTTTTTTCATCAGATCTTTAACCTTTTGGTATGTTTTCCGATTAATGGGAAAACAGCTATGTGGATAAATGATTTTTTCTCGCTGGTCTATCCCAGGATATGCACTTGTTGCGGGAACAGTTTGTGGAAAGGTGAGGAGGTAGTATGTACGTTATGTGAGTATCATTTACCAAAAACCTGGTATCACATGGAGCATGATAATCCGGTCAGCCGGATCTTCTGGGGACGTGCGCCTGTGGAGAGCGCTGCATCCTTCCTTCATTTTAACAAGGGGAATATGGTTCAACACCTGATCCATCACCTGAAGTACAAAGAGCGCAAGGATGTTGGTGTTTGGTTCGGTTTACATTACGGTGCTTTCCTGAAAAACTCGCCGTTATTCTGCTCCACCGATGCCATCATCCCGGTCCCGTTGCACCGGAAGAGGTATCTCTCCAGGGGGTTTAACCAGAGTGCACAGTTCGGGATCGGGCTGGCCTCCAGCATGAAGATCCCACTGGAGGGGAAAATACTTTTCCGGACTGGCCTTTCCGAAACACAAACGCGGAAGACCAGGTATAAACGCTGGGAAAACGTTTCAGGCATCTTTGAGGTCCGAAATCCTGATAAGATGTCCGGCAAACATTTACTTCTGGTCGACGATGTGATCACAACAGGCGCTACCCTGGAGGCTTGTGTACATGCGTTAAGATCAATCCCGGATGTAAAGATCAGTATCGCTACGATTGCCACTACGAGGAACTGAAACCGGACTTCAATCGTGGGTCAGGGGATGCCTCCAACAACCAGGGGGCGTTTGAATCGTTTTACGACTCCGTCAGGATTCAGGAGTTCGACATACACGAGATAGATTCCCATCGGTGCCTTCAACCTGTCATCCCGGATGCCATCCCAGAAAAATTCGTTGTGTTGCCCCAATAAGAAACTGGATGTTAGTTGCCTGGCAATTCGGCCAGCGGCGTCGTAGATCACGATAGAGGCCTGGAAGCCGGCTTCGGCCAGGGTGATGTTGATGGAGACCACATCGTCGAGGCCATCGTTGTCGGGCGAAAACACGGAGGGGACGATGGTAATCAAATCTTCTGTCACATCAGGATCCAGCCACTGGGAGTTCTCATAGGCGGGGGTGGCATAGCCCGTGTTTTCGCCCGCAGAGTGCCAGTTTGACGGGTCTGTCGCAGGCCTCTCAGGGCTGATCCGCTCCAGGGAGACGCCCTCAACAGAATTGAGTAAAGGATAGTGCATCCCAGTGTGATACTCCATCCCATCAATAAGCTCTTCATCCCTGGAGCGGATCAGCCTGATGGCGCCGCTACCGTTTTTCATCGTGGGAAAGGAGGCCATTTCCAGAAAATAATGTGGATTAGGTGTGTGATAATGCTTCCTGACACTTCCTTCATTGCTACAAACTACCACAAAATCAAGCGGAAACATCAGGTAGGGCTCACTGGTTAACAACGTGCCCCCTTCAATGCCCGGGAAAGCTCCCGTGTCTGACACAAGCAGTGCCAGATCTTTCAGGTCCACTACCTTGTTCGACCTGTTGAAGAGCTCAATGAACCTGGAGGAACCCGGATAGGGATCATGCAACACCTCATTGATGATCACATCACTCCTGTCGATCATGTCAGGGATAGCGGCTTCTGTGATCATGGTTGAATTAGCCCTGTTGCCGGCACAATCGGTGATATCAGGTGAGCCTGTAAGTTTAAAGATAGAGCCCGCAGAAAAGGGTTCGGCAAAGGTAAGCCTCAGGGATCGGTACGCGGGAGATACCGGAGCCAGGGATTCGGGTTGTATCCCGGTGTGTTCAAGAACCCATATTGAGGGATCTGCCACCGTTAGTGTATCGATGGATTCTGAAAATCGGAGCTCCCAGGTGTTGTTGTCCGCCAGGTAACTTCGAAGCAGCTCCGGAGGATCCAGGTCAGGATTGGATGCCCTGACAGAATTCACCTCTCCGGGTGTTCCTCCCAGGGGATCCTGAGAAGAGCTCCAGTTATCTTCGCACCCACATGGATTATCAGGATCAATCATCTCCAACGACCAACCACCATCTTCTTTCCACGACTCAGTGATCCACTCCGGGGAGTAAGTCACGGTATGGATGATTTGCAGGCGACTGTTTCGCAGGACCAGGGTTGTCCCGTCGTTTACAAGGCTGGTTGCGGAGGTGAAGAGCGAAACTGTAGGGCCGAAATCTGCCAGGGAGCTATCGTGGACAAGCAACAGGAACCCGTAAGCAGGAATTGAAACAGCCGGGAAGGTTTTCCGGGTACTGCTTGCATCAAAGTACCATCCCGTTAGGTCAATAGAAAACTCTGTCCTGTTGTACAACTCCACATATTCCACCGGAGGTAACCCAACCACCGGTTCCGGGTCCATCATCACCTCATGGATGAGGATGTCGTAAGCACGCGGTTCAAAACGGGCAAAAGGAACCAGCGTATCCTGCATCCGGTTTCCAGCCTGGTCGGAAATGTTACTAATTTGCAATGTGTCTGTAACCTTTACTGGCAGGGGTTGTTCAAAACTTAACAGGACTTCATTTGGATTCTCTGCCGGAGATACGACAGACACAGGATGACGCATATTGCCAAGTAAGGTGTAGTTAAAGCAATTTTGTGCTCCAATCAACTCCAGGTTTTCTGTGAAGAGAAGGAGGATATGCAAACTATCGGGCAAGGTCAATGTTGAAAGTGACGGGGGAACTGTATCCCGAATGACGGGGCCAACATAGACATCATCCATATAAAATTTTGCTGCGTTGCTTGAAGTATACTTACACCAGATACCAAACCAGGGAATTGTCTGGAGTGTAGTATCGAACCATGAGCCCTGTGCAATATACGCACCTCCACCGGCAGGATCTGTCCAGGCGCTCCATAAGCCGGTTGCATCCCTTATAATTTTAATCCGAAACGTATTGGTTGATTGCGCCGTAGTAACATCCGGGAAACAAAAGAGGGAGTGAATTGTTTCACCGGTCTGCTTCATGATATACATGCTGTCGTTTCCCCCTCCCACCTGCAGAAAGCAACCATTCAGCGGCTGATCCAGTTCCATCCGGTCAGCTGTAAGATAGACCTTCATGAAGTTATTTGCCGAAGTGTTGAAAGAGAGTTTCACCCAAACGTTCCATTCGGTTTCTCCAAGCCAGTTGCCGGGGGTTGCCAGGAAAGAGGTATCACTGCCTGCCCATTTCAGGTGAAGCTGTTTGGCACTGTTCACCTCGAAGTGCAAAGAGTCTCCCTGCCATCGAGGGTTAAAGCTGAAATCGCCATCAGAAAAATCATCCAGAACCTGTGCTTTAAGGATTACCGAACCCAACAGCATCAGAAGGAAAATGAAAAAAGTACCAGTTCTCATCGTTTTTTCTCCATTAATCGGAAAACATACTAAAAGGTTAAAGGTCCTATCCAAAAAATTCATAGCAATTAGCAACGTCGAGTTCCGCTTCATGTACAAATCATAGCAATATCTTTTATCTTTGCCCCATGAAACTAGCAATCGTAGGTGTTACCGGTTTGGTTGGACGAGTTGCTTTAAAGATTCTGGAAGAGCGTTCGTTTCCTGTCAGCCAGCTGATCCCAGTGGCTTCACCACACTCGAAAGAGCGATTGATCCGGTTTCGCGACCAGGAGTACCTGATTACTGATCACCTGCAAGCGATCGGCGAAAAACCCGACATAGCTATCTTTTCGGCGGGTGGGGATGTTAGCCGCGAATGGGCGCCAAGGTATGCCGAAGCGGGGATTCGGGTGGTCGACAACTCCTCAGCCTGGCGGATGGATCCTGCGATCCCGCTGATTGTTCCCGAGATCAATGCGGAGATCCTTACGCCGGATGACTTCATCATTGCCAATCCTAACTGCTCTACCATCCAGCTGGTAATGGTGATGGCTCCGCTTCACGTCAGGTATTCGATCAAACGGATTGTCGTCTCTACCTATCAATCGGTTACAGGTACCGGCGCCAGGGCAGTCAGGCAGCTTGAGAACGAACGCAGGGGGATTGCTGGCGAAATGGCATACCCCCATCCGATCGACCTCAACCTCTTTCCCCATGGAGGTCCCTTTCAGGAGAATGGTTACACATCGGAAGAGATGAAGTTGGTGACCGAGACACGTAAAATTCTGAACGATTCATCTATCATGGTCTCTCCAACAATCGTACGGGTGCCTGTTATGAGAGGCCATTCGGAAGCTGTCAATATTGAGTTTGTTAAATCGTTCAACCTTCAGGATATCTATTCCATCCTTACAGAGATGCCTGGAATTACAATTCTCGACGATGTTAAAAACAACGTGTATCCTATGCCAATCCTGGCTGAGGGGAAGGACGATGTTTTTGTAGGTCGCATCCGCCGGGATGAATCCCTGGCCAACGCACTGAACCTGTTTATCGTTTCCGATAACCTTCGAAAAGGAGCCGCTACCAATGCCATTCAGATTGCCGAATACTTGCTGAAATTCACATCCTGACAAAAACCGTTTAAATCATCCTAATAATCAGTTAATTATTTCACAATGTTGAGATAGATCAATGGATTATTGATTCGTATCAAATATTTTATCGGTCAAGATCAATTTAATTGTATATTTGCATTCATCGCGTAATTGATCTAATTGGATTTGTATGAACAAGATGCAGGAGTCGGAGAATTGCAAGAACTGTAACTGCAAAACATCCATCTTCAACAGCCTGACACAGGAGGAGCTTGAGCAGATCAATCAGGGCCGATATACGGTTCATTACAAAGCCGGTGAAATCCTATTCAAACAGGGAACTCCGTCACCACATTTTGTCTGCCTGACCAAAGGGCTTGCCAAATTATATATTGAAGGATACGGAAAGAACCTGATCCTTGCCTTGGTAAAACCGGTTGATTACATCTTTGGGCCGGGAACCTACGTTGATAACCGCCACTATTATTCAGCGGCGGCAGTGGAAGAGACCACTGCCTGCCTGGTGGATGTGAATATCTTCAAGCAGCTAATCAGGCAAAATCCGGATTTTGCTGAAGAGTTTATCCGGCGGATCTCACGCCAGGCTATTTTCAATTTCGACCAGGTCGTAAGTCTTACGCAGAAACAGATGCCCGGGCGAATAGCCGACGTCCTTTTTTACCTCCGGGAGAAGATTTACGGGAAAAATCCCTTCGAAATCTCTATCTCCCGCCAGGACCTTGCCGACCTTTCCGGAATGTCAAAAGAGAGTTCCATCCGCATTCTGAAAGAACTGAAAGATGAGGGCATCCTGAAAGTAACTGGTAATACCATCGAGATCCTGAACGAAAAGCAACTTAGACAAATCAGCCAAACAGGTTAAAAGCTACTTGATTATCAGCGTATTGTTTTTTATCTGGCATTTCCATACCCTTTTGTTTGTTGACAATTATCATTCTTATTATTGATATATGTCAATAATCTATGGACATATATCACTATCTGGATGACTAAATCTCACCACTTTGTTAATCCAATAACACAATGAATTCCGCTATTTTTGTCTCCAGACTGAACGCCTATACCTGTTTGTGTTATTGAGAGAAAATGAATATTTAACAAAAACCAAAACCGTATGAAAAGAGTATTAACCTATTTATTTGCTGCCGGCATGATGATTTCCGCGGCAAGTTTGATGTTTACCAGCTGTACTAAAGAGGGTCCGCAGGGCCCTGCTGGAGCGAATGGTGCAGATGGCACAAATGGTCAGGATGCCAACGCGACCTGTACGCAGTGCCACAATTTCTCAGAACTGATTGTTGCCAAGATCTTACAGTATGACAATTCTTTCCATGGAACTGGCCTGGATTTTGAGCGGAATGCAGCAAACTGCGCTCCTTGTCACACCAGCCAGGGATTTCAAGAGGTTCTGGAAACCGGTCTGGAAGACTGTGCTGACGCTATTCAGAATCCAGCACCTCCGGGATGCCGCACCTGTCACATGATTCACGACAGTTATACGACAACTGACTGGGATCTTCGTGTCACATCTGCCTTCACCAACAGGCTTGGCCAGCCACAGGATATGGCTGTTGAATACGAAGGAGCCCTCTACCCAAGCGGTAACCTATGCGCCCGCTGCCACCAGGCAAGAGTTGCTTCTCCTCCTGTTACAAATCCTACCAGCACCACTGATTCCATTGTCATTGCTTCGAGCAACTCGCGCTGGGGACCGCACCATGGCCCGCAAGGCTTGATCCTTGCCGGTCTCGGAGGCTTTGAAACCGGAGCTAAATTCACCAATTCTTGGCATACAGGAAAGACTGCCTGCGTTTTCTGCCACGGAGCCGAAGCGTTTGGCGCCCAGGCTGGAGGACATACATTAAATATGACCTATGATTCTCATGGCACAGAAACTGATAATGTAAAAGGTTGCAACATGACCAATTGTCATGTTGGATTGACGACCTTCGACTATGGCGGCAAACAGACGATCATTGAAGGAAAAACTGCCACGTTATTGGCACAACTTCAGGCTGCAAATGTGCTGAATGCTTCTGCACTGATGGTTCCTGGAACCTATTGCGAGAAAATGATGGCTACCGTTTGGAACTTCAACATGGTTGAAGCAGACCGCAGTATGGGAGTCCATAACTACAAATATGTCGATGGCATGCTGGATGAAGGAATTGCCTACCTCACTTCGTTGGGTTATTAATTCCTGAGTAATACATAAAAAAGGCTTCAGTTGTAAAAACTGAAGCCTTTTTTATATCTTTGAAAAAATAATTTAAACCCTTTATTATGTACAAGAGGAAATTTTTAAACATGATCATACTCATTGTTGGTATGATTGTCTTGTTTTCTTGTGAATACGAGAAAATCACTTATGATGTCCCGGACCCCACAATCCCGGTTAGCTATGCAACGGATATCCAACCAATATGGGCTAAAGGGTGTGTTGGATGTCATCCTGTTGGCGGGCCTCCTCCGGCTCTTACCCCAGACGATTCCTACAACGCCTTAATCACCGGTGGATTTATCAATGATTTGGTGCCAGACCAAAGCATCATCTACACATCCATGACCACCGGCGGATCCATGGCAGCCTATTCCAATGCACAAGATGCCGGGAAAGTGCTCGTCTGGATTCAGCAAGGTGCAAAGAACAATTAACGGAGTTTAAATCACGAAATACGATTAAACATGATCACAACAATACATATGAAAAAAAGTCTCCTGGTTTTACTCCTGCTCCTTGTCGGTTTTGGCAACGTTTTTGCCCAGGAACCTGAAGAGGAGAAAGCAGAGAAAAAACCCCTTGAACGGGCACCCTTCGAAAGTGGCATCTTTATGGATGATCAAACCGTACAAACCTATCCCTCGAATACCCTGGAGTTTGTTCTGCAACACCGCTTCGGTACAATTCAGAACGGATTCACTGACCTCTTCGGAATCTGGGGTGCGACCAATATCCGGATGGCATTGAATTACAGCATCACCGATAATCTGATGATCGGATTCGGTACCACAAAAAACAAACGGTACCAGGATCTCTCAGTGAAGTATACCTTTTTCCATCAACGCAAGGGTGGCTTCCCATTAACGATTGGGTACTATGGTAACATGGCTCTTAATGCTAGTGACAAATCCAACTTCGGCATGGATTATGCCTTTGTTGACCGCTTCTCCTATTTCCACGAGCTGATGTTTGCCCGCCGGTTCTGCCGCTCTTTCTCCATGCAGATGGGATTCGCTTTTGTCCATTTCAACAAGGTGGATACGACGATTAAAAACGACGCTTTTTCCATTTCTGCCATTGCACGGTTTAAGGTTAGCCCGCAAACCTCTATCGTTGCGAGCTGTGAAGTGCCTTTGATGCTTGGTTACGATACACCGTTTATCTTGAAATACGGACAGAAAGGAATCTATTACGGCCCCAAGTCGCCATTGCCAAACGTTGGATTGGGCGTTGAAATTTCAACAAGTACCCACGCATTTCACATTTTTGTCTCTGCTGCACCAGGGTTGTTACCCCAGGATATCGTCATGTATAACCAAAATGATTTCTTCAACGGAGCCATCATGTTTGGATTTAACATGACCCGTTTATGGAACTTCTAATACCAACTAATGTTTAACCTATAAATAACCAAAAACCATGAAAAAAACATTGATTTACTCGATCACCTGTGTGATTGCACTCTTTTTTGTGACCGCAGTCTATTCTCAGGACGCCAAGCCATGGGACATCCCGGCTAAATACAAAGCTATGAAAAGCACGGTGAAAGCTGGTGATGCAAACGCTCTTGCCGACGGGAAAATGCTCTGGTCAAAATTCTGCAAATCATGCCACGGCAGCAAGGGCCTGGGTGATGGCCCGAAAGCCGCTATGTTAAAGACGTTCCCGGGTGATTTCTCTTCCGCTGCATTTCAAAAGAAAACAGACGGTGATATGTACTACATGTCATTTATTGGCAGGGATGAGATGCCCAATTTCGAAAAAAAGGTAACCAGTGAGGCTGATCGCTGGGCGTTGGTTGCTTACATGCGAACCATGAAGTAATGACATGCTAATCCATGATGAAGAAGGATGTTAATGATATACAGTCAAGTTAGCATCCTTTTTCTTTTAACACATATAACATAGTTAAATAAATTAGGTATGATGAGAGAAATTTACATCAGGCCATCCTGGCTTGTCATTGTCCTCATTCTTCTGACCATCATCATCTTTGCCTTTGATTACTCGGCAGAGCCACTGAAATATGAAGATGACAGACAAACCAGCCGGATCGCTCCCGAAGAGCCAACAACAGATTTTGCCCAGTTCCCAAACTCTGACGAGAACCAAAAATGCCTTCAGTGCCACGGACAGTCGAAGTATACGTATGAAAATACGGAACAGGGCCGGATGGTTAACCAGGAGATGTATACCGAGTTAATCATCTCTCCCAATGACTTTTATGTTTCCAACCACCGCTCGTTCAAATGTACTGATTGCCATTCTGAAGAATATGAAAATTTTCCCCATGAAGGGATCCTTCGCATGGAATACAAGTACTCTTGCCTGGATTGCCATGAAGGGGATGAGAACTATGCTCAATATCACTTTGAGGAAGTTAATGCCGAATTCCAGGAAAGTGTTCATTCCGAAAAGCACAGCGATGATTTCACATGCTGGATGTGCCACGATCCCCATACGTACAAGATCAATGCCCGGACCAACGAAAATATCAGAGAGACCGTTGTCTATGACAACACAATCTGCCTTGATTGCCATAGTGATTATAGAAGGTTTCAGCTACTGACCGATCGTAAACGGCCAAACCTGCTCAAGAGCCACGACTGGTTGCCAAACCAAGAGTTGCATCTCGCCTCTGTCCGCTGTATTGAATGCCATACTGAAAAGCAAACCGACAGTGTTTTGGTTAAACACAAAGTACTGCCAAAGGAGCTGGCGGTCAGGAACTGTAAAAAGTGTCACTCCAATAACCCTGAACTGCTGGCCTCTCTCTATAAGTATGAAGCTCAGGAGGTCCGTAGCCACGATGGCATTTTCAGAGGGATTACAACAAGTGATTCTGTAGTCATCGGCGCAAGTCGCAACCAAACCCTCAATATCATCAGCCTGTTGCTTTTTGCCGGGGTTATTGTAGGCATCACAATTCACTCTTTTCTAAGAATCATTAAAAAATAGATATCCATGGCACAAGAAAGATTATACCTTTATCCCATCTGGCTTCGGATCTGGCATTTTATGAATGCACTTCTCTGCCTGATCCTGATCGTGACCGGTATCAGCATGCAGCTTTCGGGTCCCTCTGTTGCTCTGGTCAACTTCAATACAGCCGTTGCCATCCACAATATAGCAGGGATCATCCTAACGGTAAACTATCTCATCTTTTTTATCGGGAACCTGTTCGCCTATAACGGAAAACAGTATCAGATTGAATTCAGGGGCCTTGTTAAGCGGCTGATGACCCAGGCAAAATATTATGCATTCGGGATTTTTAAAGGCGAGTCTCCTCCTTTCCCTATCAGCCGTGAAAATAAATTCAACCCGTTGCAACGCTTCTCCTATGTCTTCATTATGTATCTTTTTGTTCCTGTCGTTTTCATCTCTGGATGGGCGTTGTTCTATCCGCAAACAATTCCAACTACCATCATCGGAACCAGTGGCCTCCACCTGACCGACCTGTTCCATATCATCTCCGGATTTATCATCTCAATATTCATGTTCGTTCACATCTATTTCTGTACGATCGGGAAAAATCCGTGGGCCAACTTTAAAAGCATCATGAATGGGTATCATGAACCCCATTAATTAGCTAACCTATTAAACCTATATCCGTGAAAGAAGAATCAGATAACAATCCGAAAAAGAGCTCCCGCCGGGATTTTCTGAAGAAAAGCCTGGTTGCGGGAGCCGGTGTGGTTGCTACCGGAGGATTGGTGGAAGCGTACCTGGATACACGGGCTGCAGAAACCGGTGAAAAGGTCAAGGTACTTACTACCGGGGGCGAGATTGTTGAGGTAGATAAAGGACATATCAAGTACCCGCGTGTTTCCCGGGAAGAGTCGCGCGAAGGGATCCCGGGGAAAAAATTTGTAATGGTCATCGACCTTGCCCGGTGTAAAAACGCCCGTGCCTGCGTGGAGAACTGCCAGAAAGGGCACCATCTGCCCAAAGGCCAGGAGTTCATGAAGGTATACCTGCTACAGGATACCGAAAACACGGCACCGTATTGGTTTCCGAAGCCATGTTTCCATTGCGACAACCCACTTTGTGTATCCGTTTGTCCGGTTGGCGCCACTTACAAGAGGAGCGATGGGATTGTTCTGATTGATAATGAACGGTGTATCGGTTGTAAGTTTTGTATCACAGGATGCCCCTATTCTTCACGGGTTTTTGCCTGGAGACACTATGAAGAGTTCGATGAAGATACACAACCATACTCTCCGGAAGCCGGCAGCCCGGGAGTTGAGGGAACAGTCTCAAAATGCGATTTCTGTCCCGACCTGATCCGGGTTGGAAAATTGCCTTATTGTGTTGCCTCCTGTCCGATGGGTGTGATCTATTTCGGAGATATCGACGAGGATGTTGTAACCAACGGAACAGAAACATACCAGTTCAGCAAGCTGATCCGTGACCGGGCCGGCTACCGTTACCTTGAGGTTCTGGGGACCCGTCCCAGTGTATATTACCTGCCACCTGTCGAACGCCAATTCCCTGTAGATCGCGGATTTGACGGTTTGGATGAAGAGGTTGAAAAGAGGTATGAATCCACACCATACGTTAAGAAGCAAAGGAGGAAATAAACATGCCAAATGAAAGAGAAATAACATTACTCAAGGAATTTGCACCGCAGATTGAGCATACCACTTTTATCCAGGCTATCTGGATGTTTTTCCTGGCTGCCATCGTCGCCCTTGGGTTTTACGCACTCTATGTACAGATTGCTTATGGGCATATCGTCACCGGGATGCGCGATAATGTGGTTTGGGGAATCTACATCGTCAATTTTATCTTTTTCATGGGAGTCAGCTACGCAGGCGCTCTGATCTCAGGTACCCTTCATCTCTTTCGAGCCGAATGGCGGAAACCAATCAACCGGATAGCAGAGTTCATCACCATCATCGCCCTGTTGATCGGCCCCTGCTACATCCTGCTTTGTATCGGGCGTCTTGACCGGCTTTACTACCTGGTTATCTTTGGCCGGATCCAGTCTCCAATCACATGGGACGTCATTGCAATCTCCACGGATATTTTCGGCTGTTTGATATTTCTCTACCTGGCCCTTCTCAGGGACATCGCTGCAATCCGTGATTTTCAGGCTATTCGGATCCCCAAATGGAAACGTAAGCTATATACATGGCTGGCGCTTGGTTATACAGGAACAACTGAGCAGAGAGAAAGACTTCACAAAGCTACCGATATCATGGCAGCGATGGTTATCGCCATTGCGGTCATCGTATATTCTGTACTTGCATGGATCTTCAGTGTAACGCTCCAACCGGGGTGGCACAGTACCATCTTCGGGCCCTATTTTGTGATAGCAGCTGTCTTTTCAGGATGCGGGGTGATGATTGTCGTCATGTGGCTGTTTCGCAAACTCTACCACCTGGAAAAGTACATCACCCGGAAACACTTTGTAAATGTGGGTGTTCTGATGCTGATTTTAGCTGCCCTCTTTGGTTACTTTACCTTCAGCGATTACCTGACAAAATGGTACGGCTCGGAACGGAACGATGAGCTTCTGATCAACCTGTTGTTTGATGAATACTACTGGCTCTTCATCCTCTCCAACTATGTGGGCGTGTTGTTGCCGATGGTTGTAGTAGGGATCAAAAAGCTCCGGACCATCAATAATATTACTATTTCGGCAGTCATTGTAATCTTAGCGCTCTGGGTTAACCGCTATCTGATTGTAGTCCCAACCCTGGAATCTCCTTACCTTCCTATCCAGGACTCCCGGCCCGATTGGCTCTTCTATAATTCTACCTGGGTAGAGTGGGCGCTTACTGCAGCCGGTGTCGCCTTTTTTGCGCTGGCTTTCACAATTGGATCCAAATTCATCCCCATCATCAATGTGAGTGAGATGGCCGATTCATCTGAATTGGAGGAAGAAGAAATCCTAATTTAAATGATGTTAAACCAGCATATATCCAGACCTATGAACAAGTTCACATTAGCTGCCCTTTTCTGGTTGATTTCGGTCCCGATGATCATCTCACCCGCTCTTTCTGCCCAGGAAGAGACCGAAACGGAAAAAGTTGAACCGTTGGATACATACCTCTCATTCCTTGCAACTTATACCTCAAATGACACGGTTGTCCTTACTGCAAATCTCTATATCCGTAATGGGAGAGTGCGTGTCGACCTACAGAATGCCCCTATATCATTCACACTGTCAGGCAATGATGAACAGATGAAAGCCGGGGAAGCCTTCACCGATTCTACCGGGAAAGCCCAGGTCATGATTCCAACCTCATCGTTACCCCGAAACAAAGAGGGAATGGTTACCTACATGGCTGATTTTACAGGAACAGACAATTACGTTTCATCATCTGAGACGTTCATGTCAAAACCTGCCAGGCTGGAGGTCTCCTTTTACGAGGAGGATTCTGTCAAATTCATCCGGGTTACGGGTTTTCAGTTTTCATCCGATGGAGAGGCTGAACCAATTTCAGATGAGACGATTCTCCTATTTGTTCCAAGCCTCTTTCGTCCCATGCCAATAGGAGAAGTTTGGCTTGAACAAGATGGATCCGGCTCAATGGAGTTTCCTTTGACACTTGTTGGCGACTCCCTGGGTAACTTAACCGTCATTGCCCAGATCGATGAACACGACTCCTTCGGTTATGTGAAAGGTGAAGCCACCTGTGGTTGGGCCATTCCCAAACATCTCCAAAGTCAGGATAAACCAACCCGTCAGCTATGGACCCCGGTAGCTCCAATCTGGATGATGATCACCTTAATCATTCTGCTGGCAGGTGTATGGGGCCATTATATCTATGCCGTGGTCGAACTGGTTAAGATCAAGAAGAGCGCTAAAAAAGAGGCTGTCCAGGAAAAAGACTAGGCGAAATATTCGTAGTTTTGCGAATAATATGAAGCTCCCTTTCTCCATTTCCGGCACTGTAATCAAAGGGAACCAACTGGGAAGAAAGCTGGGTTATCCCACAGCCAACCTGGATCTTCCTGATGCCTCAAGGTTCCATCATCTTATTGGTGTTTATGCTGCCACCGTAGAGTTTGGATCAGTAATTTATCCTGGAATGGCCAATATCGGCTTTCGACCTACCCTTGATCAACCATCCTTTACTGTGGAGGTGAATATCTTTGATTTCACTATAGATATCTACGGAGAGGATATCTCTATCCGATTTCTTGATCGGATTCGTGATGAAATCCAGTTCGACTCCCTGAATGAACTGGTGTCACAGATGGAAAAAGATGAGGTAGCGTGCCGCAGGATCCTGTCATTCCTGCTGAAGCCGGATGCCAACACCCAATAGGCCGGTTGTTTCTATACGGGGGATCAGATTTTCAAGTTCGACAAGGAGTATTCCTTCTTTGTCAATATAGAGTTCATTATTGAGCACAGTGGATGCTTCACAAATTTCCAATTCGCAATTTCCAAGAAATTTATCGTCAGCGCCCCGGATCATCAGTTGAAATTCCCTGATGCGCTCTTCCCCGGAAGGGGTATTCATGATCATATTGAAATCGAGTGATTTATAAGGGAAATCCTGGTTGTGTCTGGCAAAGAAAACAACCGTGTAGGGTTTCTCTGATCGGTTGACAGGAAGCTCGAACTTAAGAATGTTGAACCGTTTCCAGGTGTGGTTCTTGAACGGATAATAAGCCCCATTCGGATTATCCGGCTGACATCCGGCTGACAGAATCAACCCGAGCAGAAAGAACAGGTAATTAATTTTTTTCATGACTTTTATCCTGATACCGGGGCAGATGCAGCCGGAAACCGGATTGTAAAGGTAGTCATTTTGCCTGGTTCGGAAGTGAAACTGATGGCCCCACCAACAGAATGAACGATCCCTTTTACGATGGCCAGTCCAAGGCCTGCTCCTCCGCTTCGAGTGGTAAAATTAGGTTGAAAAATCTTTTCTGCCTCCTCCGTCCTTATCCCTTTTCCATTATCTGAAATAGTGACAATATTTTCATCTCCTTCACGCTGAGTCTCTACCACAATCTTTCCATCGGTATCGGGCCGGGCTTCTATCGCTTCAATCGCGTTATTTATCAGATTGCTGAACACCCTGAGAAGCTGCCTCTTGTCTGCATATACCGCTTTTACGGGCAAGGATGGGTGAAATATAATCTGAATGGCTGAAACATCCTTGTAGATCATCAGTGAATCTCTGACGAGATCATCCATGTTTATGATTTCGTTTTCAGGCTCCGGCATCCTGGCAAAATAAGAAAATTCGGAGGCAATGGCACTCAATGTATCGATCTGAACAATCAACGCATCCGAGAACCGTTTCAACCGGATACCCCAGTCCTCAGCACCCTCTTCCCAGGCTTTTTGCAGGTATTGAACTCCCAGCTTCATTGGGGTTAGAGGGTTTTTTATCTCGTGAGCTACTTGCTGTGCCATTTCACGCCATGCAGATTCCCGTTCCGAAACAGCAAGTTTTTCTGCACTGATAATCAATTCATCAAGCATCCGGTTGTACTCCTCCACCAGCTTTCCGATTTCATCTTCTCGACGCCAGACCAGTTTATCATTTGTTTTTCCGATACGTATACGTCCAATACGCAGTGCGAGTAGTTTCAACGGGGCGGTGATGTAATTACTCACCAGATATGCCACCAGCGCCCCTATCAACAAAAACAGAACGTATATATTTACAAAAGCTATCAAAAAAGTGGAAATCTCTCGTTTTAGATCATCCTGCCTTGAAAAATAGGGCAAATTAAGATATCCCATCAGTTTGTTTTGCGTATTATAAAAAGGGACATAGGCAGAAAGGTAGTTAAGCGCTCCTATATGCTCCGTTTGTACGAACATGGAAGTCCGTTTCTCATGCAACCGCTTATAAGCCCTCGGATTTATCAGGTCAGAGATCAGTCCTTCCTGGAAGATTCTTGGTCGGGATGAAGCCAGAAGGATTCCCTGCGGATCATACAGGTTGATATCTGAAAAGAACACATTGGAGAACTTGATCAAAATATTTTCAAGTTCTTCATCCCCGGCATCCCGCAGATCATTCAGATTGTCAAATTTATGCTCAACTTCAATGAGGATCGATAATGTACGCTCCAGCAGGTTCTCCTCATTCTTTTCACTATTCAGCCAGGTGAGATAGACCATCATGAGAACTCCAGTGATGAGAAATAATGTGATGATCATTCCGAGCATCGATAGCTGAAGCCGGTTTCGAAGGGAAAGGGCGGTGACAGTCTTGAGATCACCAATATGCAGAATGCCATAACCCACTGAAAATAGAAGAACCATGAAAATCAGCAGGTAGGAAAAAGGTGAAATGATATTCAACCAGGAAGGCAGAGATTTACTGATCAGTAGTGAATCCTTGTCATTTATTCTGTAGAGAAAATGATCCATTTGATCTGTAGTCGGGAGAAGCGTTCCCGTTGCCGTATCAACATACCCACTCAACTCAAATCCGTAAGTATACTCCCCTACCCTGTGAACCAGCTGATTATCCTGAAAAAATGCATAGGAATAGCCCGCCAGGTCAGGGACATCATAGGTTCTCCGGTCAACCAGTAATTCAGGGTAACCAAGATCCCTATAGGTGCTTCTTGAGCTGATCTCGATATACAGGATGGATTCACTCCCCGCTATGGGAAGTCGGGTAATGTAATTTTCATTGCCATAGCCGTAGTCGAGAAAATAGATCCCATTCTGACTTACTTTTCCGAATGAAGAGATCACCTCTTCGAAGTAGCCTGAACATCCTACGATAAATCCCTGGGGTTGGATTCGTAAGGTTTTGGAAGGCCTGCATATGGTTACCTGGATATTGAAATTGTTCCAGTAATCCTTGAAATATTGATATAAAAGGTAAGACACCGTACTGTCGTCGATCACCTGCTGTTCGGCTTCACTCATTTCTGGAGCAACGAGGATTTGCCGTACGATCGTGTCGGTTTGAATTGCGTCAACTGATTGCTGGAGAATCAGCTCTGTCACAGGGTTCTGGCGAGCAGCCAACTTCATAGCGATCAGTTCCCGCTGCTCCTTTTCGCGCTGATTATTTGCCTGGTTCAACACGACTGTAGCAATTGCTGCGAAGAGAGCCATCGCCAGAAAAAACCAGGCCAAAGGAAAACTCCTTCTGTTGTTTTCTCCTTGTAATAAGCCTGTTTGTATCTCCTGAACAGTCAATCGCAAGGTAAAAAGGATCCAGGCCAGGGCAAGAAATCCGATGCTTGTAAAAGCTGGAATACTTTCCCACGATAAGCGCGAGATATTTTCCAGGTTCATGGGAAGCGTTGAATGAATCACCAGACTGTCAATCCCTGCCATTACCAGTATCAATGCGAAAAGGCTTAATAGAAATTTTGTCGCTGTATAAACGGATGTTTTAAATTTGGAATTTGCCCTTGCAGTTGATCTTGTTGGCCAGGTAAGATAAAACAGAAACGAGACGACGAATATCAGCAGGCTGTTAATCAAAAAATCTCCCAGCGACGGAAACAGCCAGGACGAAGAATAGAGAACAGGGCCAAACAGATCCGAGTTGTAAAGCGCGGCAGGCCATTGAAGTTGAAACTGCAAGCCACGAAGGATCAGGATGTCGATCGTCAGAATAAAAAAAAGCCAGTGCCGGTTTTGGAATACAGCTTGTAGCCGAAATGAAAACCAGTATAGGAAGGCGATTAAAAAGATGTAAGCGAGGATAAGAACAAAGACCAATCCCCCCTGATCATTCCTGGGAGGCAGATTAGCAGGGATTTCCAGAGAGCATAAGAAATTGCCCTGTGTTGAATAGGCATTGAACATTCCCTCATGCAATGATATCTTCACCTCTTCAGGGATCTGAATTATCCCAGTATAGTCGTTTCTTAGGTACTGGTTCTGAAAAGGATACTCCTGCTTTACCATGCAAAAGCCGACAATAGTAAAAATTCCTCTCTTTGAAACGGATAGTTCATACCATCCATTTGCAAGTTTGATGATTGTGGGTGAAGATGTCAGTTCAGGAAATGTGAAAATGGAAAAGGGCACTGCGTTATCAGACCAGTAAACCAGATCGTCTTTCTGGTAGATCAGAAGGGTTAACTCCCGATCATCCGGGTTCGGAATTGCTTGCAGTTGTTCCTTTGTTAAAATTGTCGTGGAGTCGCTCAGAAACCGCTGCGATATAAATCCAATCTCATCCCGAATATGCATTTCGTGTTCCTGAAGAAAGGATTCAAATCTATTTAGGATCTCATTGGGGTTCTCCCTCTTCTCACCCTGCCATGGAATGACTATCAGAAATAAGATGGCAATCAACCCAATAATCAGACAACTTATGCATATCGTTTTCCTATATGTTTGGGGTGATTTCATTACTTGTCTGTTAATCAGGCCTTTATATGTATTTTGAAATCAGACTTTCTGAGACTGTTTTCAGGGTCAGGTAATCGTAACCATTCATTCAGGGGTTCAGCTCATTCTAAGGCTTAAAATTAAGAAATTTTGCTTTTCAGAATGTAGATCTCGCTTGAATGTCCTATTTGAGGGTTCCCCGCTTTACAGTTTGAGATGAGGCCGCGAAAAAATGCCCGAATATAGTTAGTTGACCCTTTCATGTATTTTTCGCTGAGTATAGAGATATAGTAGGCATCCAATTTTTGCGGGAGAATTTTCTGACAGGAGAGATTGTACTTTTCTGCAAGATTATTCAGGGAGCCCTTCGTAAAGTGATATATGTGTCTGGGTAGATCATAAGCAGCCCAAAACTTTCCATAATATTGTGCATCGAACGAGTTACTATTTGGAAGGGCGACAATTAGCACTCCCTCCTTCTTCAATATTCCGGATAATTTCTTCAGTGTCTCATCAAGCTTATGAATATGTTCAAGAACATGCCAGAGGGTGATGCAATCAAACCGATCGGAATTCTCTATCCCTGCAAGAAAATCAGCTTTCACATCAAGGCCATACGTCGTTGACGCAAAATTTCTGGCTTTATCAGAAGGTTCAACCCCAATGCAATGGAGTCCCATTTTCTGACAATAATCCAGAAATTCTCCAGTCCCACACCCGATATCCAGAATGGAATTCCCAGGGGAATACCTCTTTATTATTCCGAATTTCGAACGAAGGGTAAGGTGGCGTGCAATCCCATAGAGTGTAGGAATTATTCCTCTTTTACCTGCGTCGTGTGATATATATTCATCTGTTTGATAATATTTACCGGAAGATTCAACACTTGGGCGGGGATTGGTAAACCGAAAGCCACAGGTACTGCATTCAACAATTGAAAACTTCTCCCGGGTCAGAAAATAATCAACTCCTTCCAGGAAGAGTCTCTCTTCAGGGCTATCACAGAGCGGACATGCTGAGAGTTTTTCTTTCATGGTTTCATGTTTCACGTGGAACAATCACCTTCCAAGGTGAACAATTAATACAGAGATATCAGCAGGGGAAACCCCGCTAATTCTGGCTGCCTGGCCAATTGTTTCGGGCTTTATCAAGCTTAGTTTTTCTCTGGCTTCCGAGGATATTGACTTTAACATATGGTAATCTATTCCGGGTTTCAACGGCATATTTTCAAGCCTTGAAAGCTTATCTGCTACCTCTTGCTCCTTTTTTATGTATCCTTCATACTTAATAAGAATTTCCGCTTCTTCCATAACTTCGGTTACGCAGTCTGAACATTTTTCAGCAAAGCGTGCTACGGGGGCCAAATCCTGTACCATATCCTTAATGGATAGCTGGGGACGCAATAAGAGTGTAGAAAGCTTGGCCCCCTGGAGCATGGGTGCAGTGCCACATCTGATTAACATCGTATTTGCTTCATCCGGAGAGATACTTGTCTTATTCAGAAAATCGATAATTTTTTCAATTGAGGTATATTTTTCATTCAATGCCTCCAGTCGTGTATCCGAAGCCAGTCCAAGTTCGTGAGCTTTCCTTGTCAATCGTAAATCAGCATTATCCTGTCGAAGCAGGATTCTGTATTCCGCTCTTGAAGTGAACATCCTGTAAGGTTCCTCGGTGCCTTTTGTAATCAAATCATCAAGAAGAACGCCTATATATGCCTCCGATCTTTTAAGGATAAATGGTTCTCTTCCCTGCAACTTAAGATGTGCATTGATTCCCGCCATAAACCCCTGTGCGGCTGCCTCTTCATATCCAGTTGTTCCATTGATCTGACCTGCCAGATAGAGGTGTTCAATCACTTTAGATTCAAGCGAGACCGAGAGTTGGTGTGGTGGAAAATAGTCATATTCGATTGCATATCCAGGCCGGAAAAACCGTGCATTTTCAAATCCCTTCACCCGCCGTAATGCTGAAAATTGAACCGCTTCCGGTAATGATGAGCTAAATCCGTTCACATAGTATTCCATTGTATCCCACCCCTCCGGCTCAATGAATAACTGGTGTCTCTCTTTATACGCAAATCGTTCAATTTTATCTTCTATTGAAGGACAATATCTGGGTCCTGTTCCTTTGATCCTCCCTGTAAACAAAGGAGATTTATCAAACCCTGTTTTCAGTATATCGTGCACTTCACTTGAAGTAAAGGCTAAGTAACAACTCCTCTGTTTTTGTAATTTTGGTGTGTCTAAAAAAGAGAATTTCCCAGGGATCGCATCACCCGGCTGTTCAGTCATTTTTGAAAAATCCAGGGTTCTGCCATCAACTCTCACAGGAGTCCCGGTTTTCATTCTGTTTGACTCCAAGCCATATTCCTCCAGGCATTCCGTAAGATTTTTTGACGATCTCTCTCCTATCCTTCCACCTTGAAATTGCTTCTCACCGATATGAATAATTCCGTTCAGGAAAGTACCATTTGCCAGGATAACAGATGTTGAATAAAATGTCATTCCCATCGCAGTAATCACCCCTCTCACCCGTTCCTTCTTAATAATAATTTCCGTCACCGAATCCTGCCAGAAATCCAGGGTTTTAATTTTCTCTAACCGTTTTCTCCATTCAATTGAAAATAGTATCCTGTCGTTCTGTGCCCGAGGACTCCACATAGCCGGACCTTTCGATAGATTCAACATCCTGAACTGAATCATTGTATCATCAGTTACTTCCCCGGTTAATCCACCCATGGCATCAATTTCACGAACAATCTGGCCTTTAGCTATTCCTCCGATAGACGGATTGCATGACATCTGCGCCATGTTTGTCATGTTCATTGTAATCAATAACACGTGAGATCCCAGATTTGCTGCTGCAGCAGCAGCTTCACAACCTGCATGACCCGCACCGATTACGATAATGTCATACCTTTCGATACTATTTACTTGATGTTTCACGTGGAACAATTAACTCTTAAGTACTGGTTATCAGCCACTCATAATGACGGAAAGAAACTTATCCTCCTCTATTTTCATGGCCCGTTTCAATTCATCTGTTGAATCTTCCATCCCCATCAGATGAAGAATGCCATGAATAATAACTCTGGCAATCTCATTTTTGATCAAAACATGATACATTTTTGCATTTTCACGTACTCTATCCAGCGAAATATAGATATCTCCTGAAATCATCTTCTTCTCTTCCGAAAGGTCAAACGCAATTACGTCAGTAAAATAATCATGCTTAAGGTACGCTTTATTATACCTCTTTAAAAACATGTCGCTACAAAAAATAATATTAATGGCTCCCAACTGGTAATCTTTTTCCTTCACCAATTGTACAATTCCTCTTCGCAGAACCTCTTTCCCCTGTAACCGATAGGTTATATCCTCAGTAAAAAAACGTATCTTCTTTTCATTCATTCTTATCAACTACCTTTTCCTTCCTGGTAAGATAACTCTTCAGCTTTTCCGATCGTAAGAGGGCTCGCTCCAAATTAATTCCCGTAATGTGAAATCTCAGTTCGATCGTCTTGCCATCCCGAAGTAATTCAGCCTCATCCGCAAGTGATCTTATAATAAATGTCTCTCTTGCAATTGTAGATTTTGCTATTGCCCTATCGAGCACGTCTAGCTCTTCCTCTGTGGCATCCTTTCTTGTGATGCTGAAAGAAACACCTTTCAGGCTTTTATCCATTTCCACAATAACGTCCCCATTCCCCTTCAAACTAAGTTGTGCAGCTTCTGACACCGCGAGTAAAATATTTCCGAAATATTCCCCAGGAATATTGTAGTAGTCCAATATCTCCTCTATGAACTTCTCCAGTCGGTTGAGTTCATCAATTGACCTTATTGTAATCGTGCTAAAATTCCCTGTCATATTATTTGCTAATTTGAATCAAATACCTCATTGACTTATTCTTGTAGAAGTGGTTGACCGGAAGGGCCTTATACCTCAATATGTCGGCTCCACCTACAGAGTACTTGTTATACTCAAATTTTTTGTCCGGGTTACTATATTTTTGATTTTTTGCTTCATCTGCCTCCCTTTTTTCTTGTTGCTCACGGACCTGCTCAGCTTTTTCCGATTCAAGCAATCGAGTCAGGATCTGTTGCTGTCTCAGTAATGATTCTCTGGTCACCTCTTTGTTAATAAGATCCCTCTCATTTTGTTCCATCTCCTTTAACGCATTCTGTAGTCCCCCTTGATTCATCTCACCCTGTTCCTTCAAGGCTTGCTCATATTTCTGAAGCTCTTCGCGAATCGCCTCTTGCTCCGCGGCAAGCCTTGCTATCTCTTCATTCATTCCCTTTTCCTCCTTTTCACCCCGTTCTCCTTTTTTTCCTTTTTGTGTTTGCCCTTTCTTTTGTTCTTCCAACCCTTTTCTTATTCTATCCATCTTTTCCGACATCTGTTGCTGCATCTGCCTGATGTTCTTCATGCTTTTTTGCCCCTTTCCCTTTGTCGGATTCTGACACATTTTGCTGCATTTTCCCTGCATACTCATGCTCATGTTTTGATTCATTTGCTCCATCGCTTCGTCAAGCAGTACAGCAAGATTATTGATTGCTGTCATTGAAAATTGTTGTTTTGAAAGTGACAAAGCAATATTTCTATCGTTCAGTGACACTACAGTTTCATTAATATTCCGATTAATTGCATTCAGCTCTCTGGTAATGATTGGCTGAATTAAAAACTGTCTTTTCCCAATTGCAATCAGAGAATCCCTGACTGGCCCCAGATTTTCCTTCATCTGGCTCTGTTCCGAAATAATATTCTGAAATCCAGGGTCATTCCTGTTAATTGTTCTGGTGCGGGCGATTAACCTCTCCTGATCGAATGATGTAGTAAGCAAATTCTCGAGAATCTGGCGGATCTGCTGTGCATCCTCTGCATATTGTTCCATCTCCGAATCATTCTGCATTGACTCCAGGTCATTCGCCAGTTGATTCATCTGCTTGCCTGCTTTTTTCTGGCTTTTTATTGCTTCTTTCTTCTTATTCTCCTCCATTTTATCTTTCGCTTCGTTCAGAGAGACCCCAATGCTGTCCTGCTGCTGTTCTGTTTTCTCAATTCCAACAGGCTGTTCCAATTGTTTGTCCATTACTATCAATTTGTTAAGTTCGGCCTGAAGGGAGTCAAATCTGATGTTCAAATTCATTTGTTCTACCCTATTCTCTTTTGAAACATTCTCCTCCTGTTCAACTTTTTCAGCTAGTTTCTCCAGCTTTTCAGCTAGTTTTCTCAGTTCAGAAATGGCGCTCTCCAATTTTCGTTCAAACTCAATCTGTTTAAACAACTCAAGGTTCCTATCCAATTGTTGCTCCAGCTCTTTAGCCGTCATTTTCATCTCCTCCATCATGCTTTTTAACTTTGTCTTATCCACCTGTTCCATCAACTCTTTCAGCTCCCGCAATGTCTTTTTCATCTCGTCCGTCATCAACTCTTGCATGAGCTCATTCAACCTTTTCTGTTTTTCCAACACGTTTTGACTTGTTTGCAAAAACTTCTCTTCCCGATGAATATTATTCAGGTTCTCCTCTTTCACCTTTTCAATTGCATTTAACATCTCTTCATTCTTTTTTATCAACTCCTCAACGTCCCTTTTTTCTTGCCAATCCAACTCCTGCTTCTCCATCATCTTCCGGTTCAGTTGTTCAATTGCTTTTTCAACTTCCTTTGCCTGCTCTTTTGAGTTCTTTATCTCCTCTTTTATTCTTTTTTCGCTTGCATTTGCATTCGCCTCTACTTCATTGATAGTCAGTGCCTTTATTTCTCTGATTTCAGATTTTGCTGACTTTGGTCCATTAATCCCGTCGTTATCCCACACTTCAAAATAGTAACTCATTCTATCGCCCGGATGTTTAATATACGTGTTCACATCTATCGAGTAGTAAAAAAACTCTTCCCGTGTATCATGGCCAATTTGAAGTTCAATAGTTCCCTGATCGAATAGCATTGTATCGGTTTCTGATTTCAGCTTGTAGTTAAATTCTAGTTTGCTGAAGCCATAGTCGTCCTTAATCGAACCATCGAAAAACAGCGCTGATGGTAGTACTGAGTCGGAATGAACGACGGTAAGAATAGAGGGGTAGCCATCTTCCAAACAAATAATTCTGTAATAAAGTGAATCGCTACTATTGCTAAAATCGTTTTCGGGCTGAATCGAGTAACTTCCTGATGAAGTACATCGTTCACTATAGGTAAAAAGGTTAGTTCCCGCTTTTTTCAGTACGATTTCGTGTCCCAGCATCCTCAAATTCAAGAGTTCCACATCCTTTGTTATCCAGTGCCACTCAATCTCAGTTCCTTTAGGGACAACAATATCTCCCGTGTTTTCGAGTTTCTCCACACCCTTTCCTGTATACGTTGGAAATGTCAGGAAAACAGTGAAGGACAGGATTGTTGGCCGTGGAAAAACCTTTATAATGTAGTCAGCGCTAACAAATTCAGTCGTTGAAATTCTGAATGTTGTTTCCTTCTGTATGGATTTGAAGAGAAAGGAAAACTCCGTAGCAGAAATCCTTTTCATCCGATATGTATACCCATCTGTCTGGATATTGAACTCAAAAGGGATCTCCTCTCCAATAACCTTAACCATCAATTCGAAATCCTCCTGTTGAAATGCCGATAAATCCGGGTTCAATATCTCAACGTTGAAATGAGATGAGGATTCATAGGCTGTATTGTAATCTATAATTCTGTGTGTTGGCTCAGAAATGAAAGCAGGCGAAATAAGAAGTGCAAGTAAAATGATAGCGATGGGAGGTATGGCCACCTTCAGGTACTTTAAATTTCGTTTATAGTTGATGACCAGGGTAAACTGAAAGACCTTAATGTTATTTATCTTCTGATCAATAGAGGCAAGTAGCAAATCAACATCACCTTCCCCGTGCTCCCTCAATTGGATCAATTGCAGGGCATTCAACAATTTATCCTCTATTTCCGAAAAGTGTTTTCCAATGATGTTTGCAGCCGTTTCGTATGAAATGCGCTGTCCAAGGTTAAAATAAGAGAGGAGTGGGCGAATGATCCAGAATGCTATTGTCACCATCCCAATGCCTGAAAACAGATAAAAAAGTACCGTCCTGACAATGGAATCAAAGCGAAATAGGTTTTCGAGAATAATAAACAGTAAATAACTTCCGGTAAGCGTTCCTAACGTAAGAAGGGCTCCGCGAATCATCCGGTTTGTGTAATATTTCCGGATAAACCGATCTAGTTTTTTAATTAACAGATGTTCGCCTTCCATTTTCCTGCCACCTTTCAATTAACTAACGCCTTGAAAATTGGAATATTTCAACCGCTACAAAGTTAGGAATTATCCTACTTTTGTAGCATTCAAACTTATACTCATGGTTAGCTCGTATTTAACTTCCAAGATCTCAAAAGAACAAAAGGAGCTTCGTCTTCAGCAATCCGCAAAATCAATCTGGATGACCGGCTTATCCGGTGCAGGAAAAACAACACTTGGTCTTGCTCTTGAAAAAGAGCTTTTTCATCGCGGCTTTTTTGTCCAGCTGCTTGACGGAGACGATGTAAGACTTGGGTTAAACAAGGATCTAACATATAGTGACGAAGGCCGGACTGAAAATATTCGTCGTATTGCTGAAGTAAACGCACTTTATAACAACTCCGGGATCATCACGATTAACTGTTTTATTAGTCCGACCCATGCTATCAGGCAAAGCGCCCAGTCGATCATTGGCTCTAGCAATTTTATCGAAGTTTTTATAAAGGCTTCTCTCGCTCTTTGTGAAAAACGTGATGTCAAGGGATTTTACCTGAAAGCACGGCAGGGGTTGATCAAAGAGTTTACCGGGATCGACTCCCCTTTTGAAGAACCTGAACATCCTGATCTGATTTTGGACACCTCTTCAGATACGATAGAACAATCCCTTCACCGGATGATCAATTTTGTTATCCCTCTAATTCAGTATAACCCGGCTTAATAATCCTTTAAATATCATGAACGATAAACCCATTCGAGTCAGGTTTGCACCAAGCCCCACCGGCCCCCTACATCTGGGAGGTGTAAGGACTGCTCTTTATAACTATCTCTTTGCCCGTCAGCACAACGGAACATTTATCCTGCGCATTGAGGATACCGACCAGAACCGCTTTGTCCCGGGAGCAGAGGAGTATATTCTGGAATCCCTTCGCTGGTGCGGCCTGGAAGCTGATGAGGATGTGGGTAGGGGAGGTCCTTATGCGCCTTACCGGCAATCGGAACGCAGTGAGATCTTCAGAAGCTACGTCCAGGTACTTGTAGACCATAACAATGCCTATTACGCGTTTGATACACCGGAAGAGCTGGACGCCATTCGCGACCAATACCAAAAGGAGGGCCTGGAGCAGTTTCAATACAACGTTAAAACGCGTAATCGGCTCAGGAATAGTCTGACAATCCCGGAAGATGAGGTTCTTCAGAAAATAGATCAGGGTGAACCTTATGTAATCAGGATTCTCATCCCGGAGAATCAGGTTGTTGTTTTTCATGACTTAATTCGTGGAGAGGTAAGTGTGCATACAGATAACCTGGATGATAAAGTATTGTTTAAATCCGACGGGTTGCCTACCTACCATCTGGCCAACGTGGTTGACGATTACCTTATGAAGATATCTCATGTGATCAGGGGAGAGGAATGGCTTCCTTCGGCGCCTATGCACCAGCTTCTCTACCGGTTTTTCGGTTGGGAGAGTGAGATGCCACAGTTCGCCCACCTGCCTCTTATTCTGAAGCCCGACGGCCATGGCAAGTTGAGCAAACGCGACGGAGACCGTTTGGGTTTCCCTGTTTTTCCATTGCAATGGAGAGATCCTGCTACTGGCGACATTTCCCGTGGATATCGCGAAGATGGTTATCTCCCCGAAGCATTCATCAACATGCTAGCTCTTTTAGGCTGGAATCCAGGCAACGAGCAGGAGCTCTTCACCCCCGAGGAACTTATCAGCCTTTTCTCTTTGGAACGAATTCATAAATCCGCCTCCAGGTTTGATCCCGACAAGGCAAAATGGTTCAACCATCAATACCTGGTTGCGCTTCCGGATGAAGCATTGGCTGAGGTCCTGGTTCAGTTAGCAATTGGCACTTGGCGGTTAGCAGTCCCTCCCCACGTCACCACGGCACCATGGCACCAATTAGGCGATCTTGAATTCGCCCGTAAAATCATCCCCTTGATTAAAGACCGGTTAACCCTGATCCCCGATCTGCTGGACAATGCCCGGCTCTTCTACTTTCCTCCTGAATCGTATGATATGAAGGTTAAGGAGAAAGTTTGGAAAGGGGATACCATGCAGATAATAACCGGTTTTAAGTCTGAAGCAGAGAAACTCGGAAACTGGACCAGTGAAACGATCCATCATCTGGTGCAGGATTTCACATCGCGTACCGGTGTGAAGATGGGTCAGCTGATGATGCCACTTAGGTTGCTAATTGTTGGATCTGACCAGGGTCCCGGTATGATGGAGATTGCAGAGGTGATCGGGAGGGATGACTTTATTTCACGTATTGAGAACGGGCTGTTGAAATTCAATTGATCTGGCCGCATAAATTCGACAAAAAAAGCGCTTTTTAGGCGCTTTTTTGTTGTCCGACAAGGGGTCGAACCTTGACTCTTCTGATCCAGAATCAGATGTGTTGCCAGTTACACCATCGGACAATTGAGGGTGCAAAGTTATGAGAGTTTGAAAGATTACACAAATTATTTTTGATTTCCTGCCTTTATCCAGGAATCGCGTAATGGCACTACCCGGTTTAAAACCAACGCATCGGAACGACTGTCTTTATCCACAACAAAATAGCCCAACCGTTCAAACTGATAATTATCCCCGGTCTTTGCATATCGGATAGATGGTTCCAGGTACCCTTTGATCTCCTTCAGTGAATCCGGATTCAGGTAATCTTTGAAGCTTTTGCCTTCCTCTGCATTATCCGGGTCGGGAACAACAAAAAGCCTGTCATATAAACGAATATCCACTTCAACGGCATGCGATACAGAGACCCAGTGAAGCGTTCCTTTCACTTTACGGTTGCTATCGTGCATGCCACTCTTTGTATTGACATCATAGGTGCAATGAATCGTCGTGATTTTCTGTGTAATCGGGTCTTTTTCAACGCTTTCGCATTTGATGATATAGGCTGCACGGAGGCGTACCTCCCGGCCTGGAGCCAGCCGAAAAAATTTATTCGGAGGATCTTCCATAAAATCCTCCCGTTCAATGTAAAGCTCTCTTGAGAATGGCACTTTTCTGTTTCCGGCTTCCGGATTTTCGGGGTTGATGGATGCTTCCATCTCTTCCACCCTCTCTTCCGGATAGTTATCGATGATGACCTTCACCGGATTGAGTACGCCCATAACCCGGTTGGCGCGTTTGTTCAGGTCCTCCCTGATGCAAAACTCCAGGAGGCTGACATCAATCACGTTATCGCGTTTGGCAACCCCTATAATATCGGCAAAGTTTCGGATTGATTCAGGGGTAAATCCGCGGCGCCGCAACCCCGAGAGAGTAGGCATCCTGGGATCGTCCCACCCGTTGACATATTTTTCTTTTACCAATTCCAGCAGCTTACGCTTACTCATGACTGTATAGCTGAGATTCAGGCGGGCAAATTCGATCTGCCGGGGAGCATAAATACCGATCTCCCGGATCAGCCAGTCATACAGCGGCCGGTGAACCTCAAATTCGAGGGTACACACGGAGTGGGTGATCCGTTCGATGGAATCCGATTCGCCGTGTGCGAAGTCATACATTGGGTAGATGCACCAGGCATCTCCGGTGCGGTGATGATGCGTATGCAAAATTCGGTAGAGAATTGGATCGCGCATATGCATATTTGGGGAGCTCATATCAATTTTGGCACGCAAAACCCGGGCCCCGTCAGGATACTCACCAGTACGCATCCTGGCAAACAAATCCAGGTTCTCTTCTGCCGTCCGATTCCTGTAAGGGCTCTCTTTCCCGGGCCTGGTAGGCGTGCCGCGCGTAACACTTATCTCCTCGGCTGGCATGTCACACACATAAGCTTTTCCTTTTTTTATCAGAATGACAGCATATTCGTAAAGTTGCTCGAAGTAATCAGAGGCATAATAGAGGCGATCACCCCAGTCAAATCCAAGCCAACGGACATCTTCCAAAATTGACTCCACATACTCCGCCTCCTCCTTCACCGGATTGGTATCATCAAATCTAAGGTTTGTCAGCCCATTGTATCTGGCTGCCAGGCCGAAGTTCAAACAAATCGATTTGGCATGACCGATATGGAGATACCCATTTGGTTCGGGAGGAAACCGGGTGTGGACACGACCATCATTCTTCCCCTCCCGAATATCCTCTTCTATAATCTCTTCAATAAAATTGAGTGACATAAATTAAATTTAGGCGGCAAACTTACAGAATTTTAAGCAACTACAGGTTCGGTTCATGGGAATTTCCTAATTTCGGGAGCTGAAAAATATGGATCATGGGAAAAATCTTGCTGGAGGGGATGGAGTTTTTTGCTTACCATGGATGTTTTCATGAAGAGCAGATTATCGGGACCAGATTTGTGGTGGAGGTTGAGCTGGAGGTGGATACCTCCAGGGCAGAAGTTACCGACTCTCTGGAAGATACAGTCAATTACCAGACAGTTTATGGCCTGGTAAGGCATGAGATGGAACAAAAATCCCAGCTGATCGAACATGTTGGCAGGCGCATCCTGGATGCTATAACAGCCTCTTTCCCGGAAATCTCCTCCCTTCGGATCACTATATCCAAAGTGAACCCACCACTCGGGGGAAAGGTTAAACAGGTGACCTGTGTGTTGGTTCGTTGATTTTTTTGTATTTTTGTTGACGCAAATGGTCTCGTAGCCGAGTGGTTAGGCGGCGGTCTGCAAAACCGTATACAGCGGTTCGAATCCGCTCGAGACCTCTTCTAAGATCGCAACCCGTTAGTTACTTAACTAGCGGGTTGTTCGCATTTCAGGATAATTTTTTAACATACCGATGCTGTTGCTGAATCGTTTCGCTCTTCGCAATGACAAGGTGGCTGGATTACTGCAAAATTTCCTCACCCTTTCTGGGGAATGAATTAAGGGAGGGGTAAAAGTGAAGAAGCGAAATTGCCAACTGCCAGCTGTTTACCGCTTTCCCTTCGTTCTTGAATGAAATATCAATTCACTAAGGAATACCAACACCAGGGTAAACACCGTACTTGTGATAACCCGCAGGAGGGTTTGGAAAAATTCAGTGAATCGAAAGATATCCAGATAGAAGAGGGCAATGTGGTGGACTAGTATAAGGATGAATGAATAAAAGAAGAACCACTTAAAGCCCTGAATCCTCAATGAAGGCTGGATGCCGAGCTCCTCTTCCGGTTCACGGGAGATTGCACCGATGACATAGGGGCGACAAAAGGCCATCAATACGGTTGCGGCGGCATTCAGTCCATAGGTGTTGGTGAAAAGATCGATGGAGATGCCCAGAAAAAAAGCCAGAAAAAGCATCATCCATCGAGGGGTGGCAAATGGAAGAAGCAGGATGAAATAGAGGTAAAGATAAGGGTTTGTATATCCTCCAAGGTTAATATCATTCAGGATCAGAACCTGAAACAGGACCAGAAACAGAAAGCGGATCGTATTTCTGACTACAAGATTGGTCATAATTCCTTAAATGAAGCCTTCAGTTGCTCTTTCTCCTCCCGGAATATATCTACAACCACCTCTACATATCCAAGGCCATTAAAATCGGTTAAAAAGGTCAGTGTGGCAGTATTGAAATTCTCATCCTCCTGTACGTTCCATTGTTCAATGACCCCTATTAGGATACCATTGGGGAAAACTTCCGAGTTCCCGCTAGTAATTACAGTATCGCCCGGAGCTACCCGGAAGTGCTTCGGGATCTCCCTGACAACACCGGTCCGGTAATCGCCTCCCGGCCACTCAACGCTAACCATCTGATTGTTCTTCAAAAACCTGGCGGATATCTTACTCTCCTTATGAAGCAAAGAAAGGACCCAGCTGAAGTGACGGGAGACATTCACCACCTGGCCAACGATCTTATTCCCACTGATCACGCCCATATGAGGTTCCACCCCGTTTAACGTCCCTTTATTTATCATCAGGTAGTTGTTTCTCCTGTTGGTAGTGTTGCTGATTACCCTGGCGTTGATGAACCGGTATTCTGCCTGGAACAAGGAGTCATGTCGGGAAAAAATGGTTTTATCGACAAGGTAAATCGCTTCAGGCATCCGGGCATGAATGGCTGCATTTTCTTCACTCAGGATAAAATTTATCCGCTTCAATGAAAAATACTCTGAAATGTTGCGGTAGATGGAGTTCATTCCACCGGAGATACCTGACGTCCAATCGAACATCACCGCATTCTGATAATTGTTGTAACGAAAAAAAAGGATCAACGAGATCACCTCAAGAAACAGGAAAAGAAAAATAAAATAGTGTTTCCTGAAAAAGAGAAAGAGGTTTCGCATGAGTGTATTTACTTGATCAGGAAGGTAAACTTATCAAAGTTTTTGAGTGCAATTCCTGTTCCCCTGGCCACAGCCCGCAAGGGGTCTTCAGCCACATACACCTTCAGTTTTGTCTTTAAATGAAGCCGTTTGTCCAGTCCGCGCAACAACGCGCCGCCACCAGTGAGGTAGATTCCTGTTTCAAAGATATCGGAAGCAAGTTCCGGAGGGGTCATCTCCAGGGCATTCAGCACAGCAGCCTCTATTTTGGCAATGGATTTATCCAGCGCGTGGGCAATCTCGGCATGGTTTACGATCACCTCTTTGGGGATACCTGTGAGAAGGTCTCGTCCATGAACGGCATACGGTTCAGGCGGATTGTCGATATCGGGAAGGGCAGCCCCTACTTCAATCTTGATTCGTTCGGCAGTACGTTCTCCTACATTGATGTTATGCTGTTTCCGCATGTACTCTTCAATATCGGAGTTGAATTCATCGCCGGCAATACGTATCGATTTATTATTCACAATCCCTCCCAGCGCAATCACAGCAATTTCGCTGGTACCACCGCCAATATCGATAACCATGTTTCCAATGGGCTCCAGTACATCAATCCCAATCCCGATAGCGGCTGCCATCGGCTCATGAATCAGCCTTACCTCTTTGGCGCCAGCCTGCTCTGCTGAATCTTTCACTGCCCTCTCTTCCACCGCAGTGATTCCCGAAGGAATACAGATCACCATCTTAAGTGCAGGAGGAAACCAGGTTTTCCTCACTTCGATCATCTTGATCATCGCTCTGATCATGTGTTCGGCAGCCTGAAAATCCGCGATCACACCCCCCCGTAAAGGACGGATTGTCTGGATGTTCTCGTGGGTTTTTCCATGCATCATCTGTGCTCTCTTGCCCACCGCCAGGATCTTGCCGGTGCTTCGTTCAATGGCGACAATCGAGGGTTCATCAACCACTACTTTATCGTTATAAATGATGACTGTATTGGCAGTTCCTAAGTCGATTGCTATCTCCTTTGTGAAAAACCCCATGGTATTTTCTCCTTTATTAGTGTTTAAAATGACGTACTCCTGTGAAAACCATTGACATGTCGTGTTCGTCACAATACCGGATCGAATCCTCGTCCCTGATCGAACCTCCTGGCTGGATCACTGCCCTGATGCCTGCTTTGTCAGCAATCTCCACCGAATCGGCGAAGGGGAAAAAGGCATCGGAGGCCATCACAGCATCCCGGGTGTCAAAACCGAATGTCTCCGCTTTCAGTATCGCCTGTTTCAGCGCATCTACCCGGGAGGTTTGTCCCATACCACACCCGATCAATTGCTGATTCTTTGCCAATACAATTGTGTTTGATTTCAGGTGCTTGACAATCCTGTTGGCAAATAGTAAATCCGGAATCTCGTCAGGAGAGGGCTGCTTTTTCGTCATATACCTGAACTCCTCCTCACGCTCTACTTTCTGGTCTTTTTCCTGTTCAATCACCCCATTTAGTAGAGATTTAAACTGCCGGTTTCCAAATTTAAATGGTTTCCGGCACAAAATTATTCTATTTTTCTTAGACTTAAGCAGTTCCAATGCTTCATTTTTATATTCGTAAGCGATAATAATTTCAAAAAAGAGCTTGTTGATCTCCTTTGCACTTTTTATATCAACTGGCCTGTTCATGCTGAGGATCCCTCCGAAAGCAGATACCGGATCACAGGCAAGGGCATCTGTCCAGGCTTCGGCGAGACTCTTGCGGATCGCTACGCCGCATGGATTGGTGTGTTTGATGATCACGACGGCCGGGTCCTTGAATTCGTCGATCAGTTGGATCGCTGCTTCAACATCTACCAGATTGTTGTATGAGATCTCTTTTCCGTGAAGCTGGACAAATACCTTGCTCAGATCCCCGTAAAAGACTCCCGGCTGATGCGGATTTTCACCATAACGCAGTGCAATGTGTTCCGACAAACTTTGCTTGAACACGGGCAGATTGAATTCACGGTTGAAATACCTGAAAATTTCAGTGTCGTAGTGTGATGAAACTTCAAATGCCCTGGCAGCAAACAATTTTCTCTCTGCCAGCGTAGTATATCCGCTTGCCTTGTTAAAAATCTCCGACACCTTGTCATAGAGACTGGCAGCAGGGACCACCAGTACATGCCTGAAATTTTTAGCTGCTGCCCTGATCAGGGAGACACCCCCAATGTCAATTTTTTCAATGATCTCACGTTCGTTGTTTATACTGGCAACAGTTTCCTCAAATGGGTAGAGATCAACGATTACCATATCCACCGATGGGATCTTATACTTTGCTATATCTTCTATGTCGGAGATCTCATCGCGTCTCCATAAAATGCCTCCAAAAATTTTTGGATGAAGGGTTTTTACCCGTCCTCCCAGGATCGATGGGTAGGATGTAATTTCTTCTACTGGTGTAGCCGGAATGCCTTGGTTTTTCAGGTAGCTGAACGTTCCTCCTGTGGATAGGATTTCCACATTAAAATTTATTAGGAGTTTCGCCAGGTCGGCGATCCCTTCTTTGGAGTAAACAGAGATCAGGGCCGACTTGATTTTTATCTGGTTAACCATAATCAACAAGGTTTTACGCGTTATTGTGCAATGTTACCAAAAATCGACGTACGGCCAACAGGAAAGAGGTTCTGAAAGGTAAAATTATTACCTTTACTGGTTATTTCCTCCAAATATCCTGAACAATGTTATTGATTTTAAGACTTCTGAAAGAAAGCTACATCTTTGCTTTTCAAGCTATTATTGTCAATAAGATACGGACACTTCTATCCCTGCTTGGTATCACCATCGGGATATTCTGTATCATCTCCGTCTTTACTATTTTTGACTCGATGGAGATTGCAATCCGAACCAACATAGATTCCCTGGGAACCAATGTCCTGTTCGTTCAGAAATGGCCGTGGGCCATGGGGGGTGATTACCCCTGGTGGAAATACTACCAGAGGCCCGAAGCCTCTCTTGACGATATGCGGGAAATCCAGAAACGCAGCAGCCTTTCTCAGGTATCAGCCTTTATGATCGGGGTGTCAAAAATGGTTAAATACCAGAGTAACTACATGGAAGGCGTATCTATTTTAGGTGTATCCCATGACTTTGACCAGGTTCTTCCGTTCGAGATCAGTGATGGACGCTACTTCTCATCCCATGAATCAATGGCCGGTAAAAATGTTGCTATCATTGGAAGTAATGTTGCTGAGAACCTGTTTTCCGGAATGGAACCTGTTGGCCGGAGAATAACTGTTATGGGCCGGAAAGTAGATGTGATAGGCAAAATCAATAAGGAGGGCGAAGACATGTTTGGGGGCTCCAACGACGACAATGTCCTTCTCCCCATCAACTATTTCAAAAGCCTGGTAGATATCCGTGATATGGATGCTACCATCATTGTTAAGGCACAACCCCTTGTTTCCAATGACGAGTTGCGTGATGAGCTGACCGGGATCATGCGATCGGTTAGAAAGCTTAAGCCATCAGCCGATGATAATTTCGCCATCAATGAGACCAGCGTCATAACTCAGGGTTTTGACACTCTTTTTCACACCATTGCAATCGTTGGCTGGATTATTGGCGGGTTTTCCCTGCTGGTGGGAGGATTTGGGATTGCCAATATCATGTTTGTTTCGGTCAAGGAGCGAACCAGCATTATTGGCATTCAGAAAGCGCTGGGAGCAAAAAACTATTTTATCCTTTTCCAGTTTCTCTTTGAAGCCATTTTCTTATCCGTTATCGGAGGAATTGTAGGCTTGCTTATCGTATATATTCTTACATTGATCGTATCCAGCGCGTTTGATTTCAACCTCATCCTCACGGCTGCAAATATCTGGCTTGGCATTGGAGTGTCAGCGGCTATTGGTCTGGTGTCGGGAATAATTCCTGCGTTTACAGCATCCCGGCTTGATCCCGTTGATGCAATGAGAAGTTCCGGTTAGAAGGGCCAGAACAGGTTGTTTTCCATATAATCGGCTTTGATTGTCTCGCTCGTTGTTCTATATGAGAATGTACTGCTAAATCGTCAATTTTATGCGGGAGGCCAGAATGTCGATGGCGACAGTATTTTTACCTCCCTGGGGAATGATGATATCTGCGAATCGTTTTGAGGGTTCAATAAACTGCAGGTGCATCGGTTTTACGAACGATTCGTAATGCCTCATTCCCTGATCAAATGAGCGACCCCGCTCTTCGATATCCCTCCGGATGATCCGCATCAGGCGATCGTCGGGATCGGCATCCACAAAGACCTTGATGTCCAGGAGGTCACGCAGTTCGGGTTCGGTAAGTATCAGTATCCCCTCTACGATAATAATCTTTCTTGCACTTATGCTTACTGTTTCTTTTGATCGCGCGCATGTTACATATGAGTAGACCGGCATTTCAATCGCATTGTTGCCCTTCAGGGCTCTGAGCTGATCAATTAACAGTTGCCACTCGATAGCATCCGGGTGATCAAAATTGATATTTCGCTTCTCCTCAAGGGTTTTACCTCCATTATCCGAATAATAGGAGTCCTGGGGAATAACTGTAACGGACTCTCCGGGAAGTTGCCTGATCAACTCATGAACGACGGTCGATTTTCCTGAGCCCGATCCGCCACTGATTCCGATTGTTAACATGCCTTTACAAAAGATAAGCTAAGAGGATACCTGCAGCCACTGCTGAACCGATTACCCCAGCAACATTGGGTGCCATGGCGTGCATGAGCAGATGGTTGCTAGGATCAGCCTTCAGCCCCTCTGTTTGGACAACCCTGGCACTGTCGGGAACTGCCGAGACGCCTGCCGCACCAACCAGAGGATTAATCTTGTTCCTGGGTGACAGAAACAGGTTCATTACTTTGGCAAATATAACACCTCCGGCCGTTGCAACCAAAAAAGAGAAGGCTCCCAACACAAAAATCAGGATTGATTGAGATGTCAGAAAAACATCGGCTTGCGTCGAAGCTCCCACGGTTAGCCCGATCAGGATGGTCACAATATCAATCAATGAGGTAGATGCTGTATTGGCCAGGCGTTTGGTTACGCCAGACTCTTTCAGAATATTTCCAAAAAACAACATACCAAGCAGTGGGAGAGCGCTGGGTGCAATAAATGTGGTCAGGATCAGGCCGATGATGGGGAAGAGCATTTTTTCAACCCGTGAAACACTTCGGGGGGGTCTCATGCGTATCATTCTTTCCCGTTTCGATGTCAGCAGTCTCATAACGGGTGGCTGCAACACCGGCACCAATGCCATATAAGAGTAAGCAGCAATGGCTATCGGGCCGATCAGGTTTTGCACAACATGACCGTCGGGCATGATATTGATACCATTGGCCAGTTTTGAAGAGAGGAAGATAGCCGTTGGTCCATCGGCACCCCCGATGATCGCGATAGCACCAGCCTCCGCCGGGTAGAAGCCCAGTATCAAAGCGCCGAGAAAGGTAATAAATATACCCACCTGCGCAGCAGCACCCAGGAGCATAAGTTTGGGGTTGGAAATCAGAGAAGAAAAATCGGTCATAGCGCCTATACCCAGGAAAATCAGTGGTGGATAAACTCCTTTCAATACACCGAAATAAAGGTAGTTCAGTACACTTCCATTTTCATAAATCCCAATTTGAAGGTTCGCATTTTGAAGAAATGGAATATTTCCTATCATAATACCGGTCCCGATAGGAATCAATAGTAATGGCTCGTATTCATACCGGATGGCAAGGTAAATAAAAACAAGCCCCACGGAAATCATGATGATGTTTCCCCAGCTAACATTGGCAAAACCGGTATAACCCCAAAATTGCAAAAGTCCGTCCATAGATTCCGACATCGTATTTCCGGATCCGGATGCAATCACTTCAAAAATAAATGGCTTCAAAATAAAAAGGAGGGCAATGATGCCAAATACAGTGAATACTTTCCGCATCGCAGGAGTAGGGTGGGGAGATTTCAGGAATTTCATGGCATCAGGGTTAGGCGATTTCGATTAATAGATCATTTTGTGAGACGATGTCGCCGGATTTTACCCGAACCGACTGGATCGTTCCACGCTTCTCGGAGAGTACATTGTTCTCCATCTTCATTGCCTCCATGGTCAACAGCTTTTGACCAAGTGAAACAGTATCGCCCTCCTTCACCAGAACCTGAAGGATCGTGCCTGGAAGAGGCGCTTTAACAGCTGTGTTAACAGTTTTTGATACCTGGCGGGGGATTTTTTGTTCCTTGCGTGAAGGTTGGGGATTTTCAAGCCTGACAAGTGTAGGAGTTTTGGTGGTTTTCAACTCACGGTGGACCTCAACATCATACAGGGTTCCGTTGACTTCAACCTTGGCTATATTTTCTTCAAAACCCTGGATTTCAACTTCATAATTATTCCCATGGATGGTGAACTTAAACTTTTTCATTGCGCTTTTCCATTAGTTTTTGATGCCATTCATTACACCATAGATTTTTGAGCTCCATGGAGAGTATGTTTTGGAAACCCGATGAATCGTCATGGCATATTTTTCCTCATCATGCAACTCAGTAAAATAGAGATACAATGCTGTACATATCGCAGCATTTTCATCTCCTGTGAGGGATGATTCAGTCCGGGTTTCAACTTTTACCTTGCCCTCTTTTCGAAGTTTCCTTCTTACAATATATGCCTGGATACGGGATACCCGAATCAGACTAAAAACCATCAATGCAAGCGCTGAAAACACTACCGAGTACCCAACAACTGTCATGGAGATGGCCATCATGTCGATGTTAGAAACATCGAATGTGATATTGTTGCAAAAGATCATAGGAAAAAATTTACAGGTTAAAGAGGAATGTTTGAGTGTTTCTTTGGAGGCAGAGAATCCTTTTTTGTAGCAAGGGTCTGAAGAGCCCTGATGATTCGGAAACGAGTATTTCGCGGTTCGATAACGTCGTCAATATAACCGTTTTTTGCGGCTGCATAAGGATTTGCAAACTGGTAGATATACTCCTCTTCTTTGTTTGCAATGTACTTTTTTCTTTCATCGGGATCTTCAATTTCCCGAATCTTTTTGCCTTCCAGGATCCCGATAGCTCCTTTCGGCCCCATTACGGCAATTTCGGCCGTTGGCCATGCATAATTCATGTCGGCCCGCAACTGCTTGCATCCCATTACATCATGAGCTCCCCCGTAAGATTTACGCAGGGTAATGGTAATTTTTGGAACAGTAGCTTCACCATAAGCAAACAGCAGTTTCGCTCCATGTATAATAATCCCACCATATTCCTGATTGCTCCCCGGAAGAAATCCAGGAACATCCACCAGTGTAATGATAGGTATATTAAATGCATCGCAAAACCTGACGAATCTGGCAGCTTTTCGAGAGGCATCAATATCCAGCACGCCGGCGAGGAAATTCGGTTGATTTGCTACGATGCCACATGGCATACCATTGAATCTGGCAAATCCAACAACGATATTTTTAGCAAAATACTGATGGATCTCTAAAAACTCCTGATTATCAACGATGGCATAAATAATCTCTTTGACATCATAGGGTTGATTGGAGCTAGCCGGGATAATCTCATTGAGGCTGTCTTCCAAACGATCGGGCTGATCTGTACACTCAATCTGTACAGGCTCTTCAAGGTTATTCTGTGGGAGGAAAGAGATAAGTTTCCGGATGACTAAAATACCCTCATCTTCATTTTCAACACGGAAATGCGATACGCCTGACTTCGTCGAATGGACCGTGGCTCCCCCGAGGTCTTCCGTTGAGATGTCTTCCCCTGTAACAGTTTTCGTCACTTTGGGGCCCGTAACAAACATGTAACTACTCTGTTCGCTCATAACGACGAAATCGGTAAGCGCAGGAGAGTAAACTGCGCCACCAGCACATGGGCCAAAAATAGCGGAGATCTGTGGGATCACACCAGAGGCAGCAATATTTCGCATGAAGATTTCGGCATATCCGGCTAAACTGTTAACCCCTTCTTGGATCCTTGCTCCACCACTGTCGTTGAACCCGATCACGGGTGCGCCAACCTTCATTGCCTGGTCCATTACCTTACATATCTTCTTTGCATAAGTTTCTGAAAGGCTTCCTCCGAAAACAGTAAAATCCTGTGAAAAAACAAATACGACCCGCCCATCAATTGTTCCCCGGCCAGTAACAACGCCATCTCCCAGGTACTCTTCCTTTTCCATTCCAAAATTAGTACACCTGTGGGTTACAAACATATCATACTCTTCGAAACTTCCTTCATCGAGGAGTACCTCAATTCGTTCCCGTGCCGTATATTTGCCTTTGTTGTGCTGGGCAAGGATTCGTGCTTCGCCGCCTCCTTGTCTTGCTTTTTCCCGGTTATCTAGTAGTTGCTGTATTTTGTCAGTATGAGTCATAGCAGTTATTTTGCACAAAATTCGATTAATACACCATGTGTGGATTTTGGGTGAAGGAATCCGATGTTAAGGCCTTCGGCACCCCTGCGGGATGTTTTATCGATCAGCTCCAATCCCATCTTTTCTGCCTCTTGTAATGCTTTATCTGTATCATCTGTTGCAAATGCAATATGGTGTATCCCCTCTCCCTTTTTCTCAATGAATTTTCCGATTGCCCCTTCTGGATCGGTTGATTCCAGCAATTCTATTTTTGTTTGGCCAACCTTAAAGAAGGCAGTTTTAACCCGTTGATCCTTTATCTCTTCAATGGCATAACATGGGGTTCCTAATAGCATCTCATAATATGGAATCATCTTGTCTAAACTCCTTACTGCAATACCAATGTGTTCAACATGATTGATATTCATATAGTTATTTGTTAATTAATGAACAGCAAAGTTATCGATAATTCTACTATCAAAAAAAGAAAGATGTAATTTTTTTAGAAAAATCTCTTTTTAAACCAAAAAGCCAGGTTTACCAGGCTGATCAACACCGGCACCTCCACAAGCGGACCGATCACGGCAGCGAATGCTTCTCCTGAATTGAGTCCGAATACAGCGATTGCCACGGCAATTGCAAGTTCAAAGTTGTTGCTTGCTGCCGTAAAGGAAAGGGTGGCTGTTTTTTTATGATTTTACGTTTATATGGTAGAACCGCGATTAATCGCGGCTGTAGAATCGTAGATTTATAATTGTAGCTGTAAAATCACGGCTGTACGATTAAATTATTGAAGTTTGCAAGCGTATTCCGGATTTCCTCCCGAATGTTTCTGTATTTGGCTAAAATTTCTTCCGCGCTGCCAGTTTCAGCTGCCGGATCTTCAAAGCCTTTGTGTATTCTGTGTTTGACTTTTCCAGTAAAAACGGGACAATTTTCCCGGGCCTGGTCACATACGGTCATTACGACATCAAACGTATCTCCAACAAACTGGTTGATACTCTTGGTATAATGTGTCGAAATATCAAGGCCGATCTCCTGCATAACCCGAATTGCGGATGGATTAACTACGTTTTCCGGGTATGTTCCTGCGGAGACAATCTCCCATGAGGGGTGAAGGGAGCGGAGAATGCCTTCGGCCATCTGGCTGCGGCATGAGTTCCCGGTACACAGTATTAAAATTCTCATAATGACGTCGGATTAAGGGTGAAAAATTCCTGGATCAGCGACTTTGCCTTTTCCCAGTTTTCTGTATCGATACAGTATCGGACTTTGGGTGGTTCGATATTTCCCTGAATCAAACCGCTCTCTTTTAACTCTTTCAGGTGTTGTGAGACTGTCGCCTGGGCTAAAGGAAGCTCTTCAACGATATCGCCGCAAAAACAGCAGTTCATCGTAGCAAGTTGTTTCATGATCGCAATCCTGGCGGGATGTCCCAGCGCTTTCGCAAAACGGGCGAGTTGATTTTCATTCTCCAGGAAGCCGTTGGTTGCTTTGTGAGCCATAACTTGTTTATCTTTATCCGGAAATTGATATTCATTGTTCATCGCAAATATACGATGAAAGAAAAATAAATTTCCGCTGTTTTTTAATATATTTTTTGTTAAATCATTAATTGTCTGTATTTGAAACATTTAGAAATTGAAAGAAAATACCTGGTTGATCCGGAAATCTGGCATCTGGCTGAAAAACCAGAGGTCAGAGTTCTTACCCAGGGCTATCTTTGCATGGATGATCTCAAAGTAATCCGGATCCGGATTGTACAAACTAACTCTGACAGCAGAGGTTATTTGACTATCAAAGGGAAGATGAAGAATTTGGGAAGACCTGAATTTGAATATGAGATTCCGATAGAAGAAGCGAAAGATCTTATGGCTTTGACCCTCTATAATCCCATTGAAAAAACCCGGTATAAATACCTGCACATGGGAAAAATTTGGGATGTAGATATTTTCAGGGGGGGCAACGAAGGGTTGTGCATGGCCGAAATAGAACTGGATGATCCTGATGAGGTAATCGATTTCCCGGAATGGGTAGGAAGGGAGGTGTCGCATGACCCAAGGTTCTACAACGCTTACTTGTCAGAACATCCCTTCACCACCTGGAAATAAAAAAGGAACGAAGCGACCTTCATTCCTACATTCTTCATTTCTAATTCGTAATTGAATTTGTGGAGCATAAGGGAGTCGAACCCTTGACCTCTAGACTGCCAGTCTAACGCTCTAGCCAACTGAGCTAATGCCCCCAAAGGGTTGCAAAGTTAATTAATTTTACTTTTGTCTAAAATTTTCCTTTGAAACGTCTCTTTGCCGCAATAAAAACAGTGCCGGACCAGGAGTTTCTCGAAACTTACCGGGCTCTTCAGCTGTCTCTCCGGAATAATAGTATCAAATGGGTAGAAGAGGAAAATCTCCATATTACCATTAATTTTTTCGGTGAGACTAGTGAGGGCCTGATTCCGGTTATTAGTAATGTGCTGAATTCCATTGCGGCTTCAATCCCAGATTTTTCTTTCCGGTACGAAGGTTTGGGTATATTTGGAAGCGCCTATAACCCCAGGGTTATCTGGGCCGCAATTGAACCATACCGGGAGCTTTCAAATGTGATCCAACGCTTAAAAAATGAACTTGTGGTTGCTGGATTTTCTGCTGATCGGCAAAATCCTGTTCCACACCTGACCCTTGGGCGGATTCGGTCAATACAAGACCGGCAACGCTTTCAGAAAGTTCTGGACGCTTATAAAATGATCTCATCACAACCAATGATGACCAGGCGACTGATTCTTTTTGAGAGTATACTTCAACATTCCGGACCCGAATACCACATAATCAGATCCTTCCCGCTGAAAAAGTAAATTCCCCTGGTCAATTCATCAACCAAGGGAATTTATCGTAAGTAAGAAAAATTCTGTGGGTCTTTTCAGCCTATCGGAGGGTTTTTCTTTTCAATATTCCCAGCGATAAAATGAAAAAGCACCAGACTTATTCCACCGCATAAAAATACCATTGAGAAAAACGATTCCTCTTCTCCCATGGCAGTATACAGTGCCAGAATTCGTCCGATAAGGATGCCTACTCCGATTCCAATCAGTAACATTCCCCATTTTAATGCCTGGGGAACATTTTTCCTGGTTTCAAATATAGTGGCAGATTGACCTTTTTCAATCAGGCTCATACGCTCTTTTCTTCGCATGATCAGGTACACAATAGCAATGATTGTGGCAAAAAATGCGATCGGGATAAAAATTTCACCATTATTCATGATAATTGACTTTTAGGGTTTATTTTATTTCTGATCCCTATGACGCATTGATTTTTAACCTGGTTACAGTTTGTTCAACTTTTTATCGCTGAACAACAAACTTTTCGATGAAATAACGGTCATCATTCGACATCCTGATAAAGTACAGGCCTTCAGCGAAACCGGAAACATCAATTCGTTTGATAATTTCTGACGATATATTGGTCAGTTTTTCCGTAAACTTGATATTTCCTGTTACATCGCTGATCACCAGCATAATCGCTGTTTCTTTCCCCTTTATCCGTAGATTTAATGTCTCCTCGGCCGGGTTTGGATAGAGGGTTACATTAATCTGAAGACTAAATTCATCCATACCGGCACATTCGGAAACAATCACCGGCTTGACCATTGGCGTTCCGCTACCACAATCATTCTCGCCATAAACAGAAACATCGCCAGAGGTGGCTGTTAAATCAAAGTCGATCATAACTTCATGGGTCAATTGTCCGGATGCGATGGTTGCGCCCAACGGCAGGGTCCAAATATAGGTTGATGCACCGATGATTTCGGGAACAGAGTACAGGTATCCGGCGTGATTTATACACACGGTATCGTTGCCCGTAATATCCCCGGCAGGTTCCGGAAGTGGCATCGCTGTAAGTGAACGTTGGCTGGGCGGGCTGTTCCCGCATCCATTTTGTGCAACCACTTCGATCTCTCCTGAAGTTGTTCCCCAAATAACGGTTACCTCTTCAGTTCCCTGGCCGGAAATAATACTGGCATCGGCCGGAACGGTCCAGTCATAGGATTCTGCGCCCGTAACTGCATCAACATTGAAAATTGACTCAATACCAGTACATCCCGAATCAGAACCCAGGATTGCACCAGGTGCCGGAAGAATCGAAGATACGAGAACATCCAATGCACTTGGGGGACTATTACCACAATCATTACCTACGATTACTGAAACCACCCCTGAAGTCATTCCCCAGAGCACTTCAATCGTCGGAGAATTCTGGCCATAAACAATGGTAGCATTATCCGGGACGGTCCAGGAGTAAGATGTAACTCCTGTCATGGGTTCAATCTCGTAAATGCTTGTTGAGTCCTCGCAGATGTTTGCTGGTCCGGTTATTGCCCCGGGTGACGAAGGAGCCGTCATTACAGTAATCGTCACGCTATCTGTTGCGCTTATCGAGGCGATATCTGTCACGGTTATAAAATACTTTGTGGTAACGGTCGGAGATGCCATTGGGTTGGCAATGGCTGGATTACTCAAACCCGTGGTTGGATTCCAAACATATGTAAATGGTGAAGTACCTCCGACAACGGAAACGTTTAGTTGTGATGACATGCCCTGACATATACTGTCCGGATCGGCTGTGGCATTCACAACAATTCCTCCTCCAGCTTCGATTTTCAGGTTAGCGGTCCGCCGGTGAACAGGTGTGCCATTGGGGCCCTGTCCTTCAAATGTAGCTGTATAGTCACCAACTGGAACAGATCCGGTAACAGTTACATTTACCGGTAAAGATCCCGGGAATGTAGTGATTTCATTCCCACTGGGATACGAAAATGTGATTGTGCCGGCAGTGGGAGTGGGAAACACGCTTGCCGAAAGAAGAACGGTATCACTGTATGCTTTCACATCGGGGACGCTTATGGTGAATGTGGTTTCATCAAGAGGCGTATAGAGCGTGTCGCCGGTTTTATCTAATGCCATCGCAAAATCAGGAAAATAGGCCGTGGCACTCATGAAATTTCCGTTACGGAAGTCGGCCCACGAGGACATCGAAACCTTGCTATTAGATACCATTCCGCCATAGTCACCTTGATATCGCGGAGTACCTCCACCACCACAGGTACTGCAGTTAATCTTCATTTTCTTGTTTGAGATTGCATGGTTTTCAACAAACGTGGCGCCCCCATCATCAGAATAGGAAGCATAGATCAGGGCGCTGTCAGATGTTGGTGTGTCGCGTGTGTCCATCCAGTTCACATAGAGACGTCCGGTCTCTTTGTCACACCAGATAGAGGGGTGCCACTGGTTGTGCTGGGTAGTATTGGCATCGTCATTAATCCTGACGGGTGCTGACCAGGTTGTTCCTCCATTATCGGAAGATCGGCTCCAGATGTCGGGTTTGTTTCCGTCTCCGGGAGGATCGTTTGATGCATAAATACAATAAAGCTTTCCTCGATTTGGACCAAAGCTGTTATCAGCTGCAATAAAAGGGTAGGGGCGGGTTCTCATGTTCTGAACCGAATTACGTCCACCTACATTGGTACCAACATAATTGGAAAAATGCTGGCCTGACATTAAGCTGAAAGTAGCACCACCATCGAGTGACCGGTAAAAAGTATAGGTAGAGGCAAAGGCGTTGCCCCCATTGGTAACCACATAAACAGCACCGCCCTGAACATTCTGGTAGGCGCCCACACAAACCATCATGCCCGGTAATCCCTGTGTGCTTGGCGTAAAGGTGGTGGCAAAGCTTTGACCGAGGTTTGTGCTTCGTGCAAAATTACCACCCGAATTGCTGGTCATGCAAGTGTATACGTAGTTTGCATATGGTCCAGCAGTTTGGTCAGCAGCTAACCAGTTCTTATCAACTCCGGAAATTGCGGTAACGGCAGGCCCCCAGGTGGCTCCATTATCGGTAGAAACAACCACCTTGCAACCCAGAATGCTCGAGCCATACATATTTTCATAATACAGGTTTCCAAGGCTGTCGTATGTCTGAACGGGGTCTCCGCGAACCGCCACGCCGAAGCTGGGATTATTAATGGCCCACACGACTCCATCTTCCGTATGATGAGTTCCGTTTATATTATAAGCGGCAAAATACCATGACGGCAATGCAGGATTCTCTGCAATGTTGCCTTCGGCAAAATCAACACCAAGATTGAAGTTATCATAGTTATCAATTGTGATAACTGATGATAGCGGGGCTACATCTGTTTGCTGTTGGAATTGTTGCAGAAGCTCCAGGGGAATCTGATCCAGATTTGGATTATCGGCAGGATCAATTATGTCCTGGGCAACGACGCCAAAAGGAACAAATAAAAACATCCATGTTGTTATAACACAGATTTTTAACCAGTTGTGTGTTTGTTTCATAATGAAAAGATCTATATATTAATTGGATTAAATTAACACAAAAATAGGCAACAAAAAAACAAAATCCAAAATTATTACATATATTGTAACCTCTTTTCGTTGTATACGTCTAAACATCGGATGAAATATCATGACGACAATCATTATATTGATCTGGTGTTGGGTGGTGATAGTTCCGCCTTCGCCGGGTTGGTTGCCAAACACAAAAACATGGTATTCTCTATTGCATTGAAAATCTTACAATGCCGTGAAGATGCTGAAGAAGTTGCCCAGGACTCTTTTCTAAAAGCCTTTGAATCGTTGGGTTCATTTGAAAAAAAGGCCAGGTTTTCCACCTGGATCTATCGGATTGCCTATAATGCTGCTATCACAAAAACGCGGAAAAAAAGAGTAGAGTTTATTGGAATTGATGATCGAATCATTACGAACTATACCGAAGATGAGATACAGGAGCAGATTGGTGGGTTTGATGCTGATGAGCAAAAGATGATCGTTGACAAAGCACTTAAACGGCTTCCGGAAGAGGATAACTTACTGATCACGCTTTTTTATAAAGCAGAAAATTCTGTTGAAGAGATCAGCGCAATCACCCAACTAACTAAATCAAATGTTAAGGTTCGATTGCATCGGATCCGGAAAAAGTTGTATGTGGAGATCTCAGAGATAATGAAATACCAGATGGCGGTTTAAATATATCAAATAATTTTGTACCATCATGAAAAAGAGAGAGTTATTTCAGGGTGATTTGTTAACAGATCTGATGAGGCATTCTTCATTGGAAACTCCTTCCGATGATTTCACATTAAATGTCATGAGCCGTGTTGGGGCGATGCCTGCCTATCAGTCTCGCAAAAAACCATTCTTTATATTTATTAAATCTGCCCTTCCTTGGATGTTGCTTGTGGCTATTTTTGTTCTTTTCTACGTTTCGTCTGACTTGCCTTACGGAAAATATCTTCCTGGCGGCGAATACATGAAGGGTGTTTTATTACCAGCTGTCAATTCCTTCTTCTCTTCCTTTAAAGAGCTTGCAAGCAATAAGTTTTACTCCATTGCCCTGGTAATTTTAATCTGTGGCGGAGGCCTGTTTGGTATCGAACGCTTATTCAGTCGTAAGGTCACTGCAAATCGCCACTATCTTATCTAGATAACTCAGGAAGAGATCATTGCAAAATTTCAGTTGATCGATCGTTGTTCATTCCACAGCTCCTTAAAGCTCTTCTGTGCTATCTTCGGTAACACCCTCCGGGGCCCCCATAGTTTTTTCCCAAACCTCTTTACTACACTGTTTTTAATGGATGGCCCCGGCTTATCAAGCGTCCACCTGTGAAGCATGGCATATTTCCATCCCCATACCATTCTGCGCCACATGAAACTGGTATATTTACTGGACACAGCCTCTCTTCTGTTATATAAAAGAAGCTCATGAAGCGGGATCTTAAGAGGGCAAACTTCCGTGCATTTTCCACATAACGAAGAAGCAAAGCTCAGGTGATTATATTCCCTCATACCAAGAAAATGTGGCGAAATTACAGAGCCAATCGGTCCTGAATAGACCGTTCCATAGGTATGCCCACCAATACTCTTATATACAGGACATTCATTTAAACAGGCGCCACATCGTATGCATGAGAGGGCTTTGCGTTGTTCCGAATGTTTTAAAATTTCTGTCCTCTTATTGTCCAGAAGAATCACATACATCTCTTCCGGACCGTCGGGTTCTTCTGACTTCTTGGGCCCAAACAATACATTGTTGTATACCGTCATCCGCTGTCCGGTTCCATATGTTGCCAATAACGGATAAAAGAGGTCCAGATCTTCCAGGGTGGGTATCAGTTTTTCAATGCCTGTAATTACAATATGTATTTTGGGAAATGAGAATGTTAGTATCCCGTTCCCCTCATTTTCTGTCAAGGCAACTGCCCCAACGTCGGCTATCAGAAAATTTGCGCCGGTAATTCCTATGTCTGCACGAATGAATTCACTTCGCAATTTCTCTCTGACAAATTTTGTTATCGCCTCAGGAGGGGAATTTTCAGGTAGGTCAAACTTTTTGTGAAACAGTGCAGAAATATCCTCTTTGGATTTATGCATTGCCGGGGTAACAATATGATAGGGTTTCTCCCCTTCAAGTTGCACAATGTATTCGCCAAGGTCTGTTTCAAATACTTCCCGCTTGTTTTTCTCGAACAATTCGTTGATTTCCAGCTCCTCTGAGACCATTGTCTTTTGTTTGACAATCACCTTTGCTTTCGCTTTTTTGACAATCTGGAGAATTTCTTTCTGGGCATCCCGTCCACTATGGGCCCAGATTACCTTTCCGCCACGTTTTTCGAAATTTTTCTGAAATTCAATCAGATAAGTATCGAGTTTGTTGATTACTCTTCCTTTCAGGTTAGCAGCTCTTCGTTTAGCGAGCTCCAAATCCTTGTATTGTTGTTTGCCTAGTAATACCGCCTGATCATATTTGCCAATATTAAAATCGAGCCTCCTCCGATGTTCCTGATCAAATGATTTAAGGGACGCTTTTTCAAGGAATTGATGGGCAGTTGAATTCATTCCATTATTATTGAATAAGAACTGATATCTTTTTTACACGTCGCTCGTGTCGGCCTCCTTCAAATTCTGTATTCAAAAACAGTCTTACAAAATCCGCAGCATGAACATTCGATACAAACCTGGCCGGTATGGAGATAATGTTGGCGTCATTATGTTTTCTGGCAAGTTTTGTTATTTCTTCTTCCCAGCAAATGGCAGCTCTTACATGGGGATACTTATTTGCAACCATTGCTACGCCATTACCGCTTCCACAAATGATAATGCCTCGTCTGTATTTTCCATGTTCTATTGAGCTTGCCAATGGATGGATAGGATCTGGATAATCCATGCTCTCATCAGAAAAGGTACCAAAATCCTTCAATTCATATCCCCATTCGACAAGTTTTTTCTTCAGGTATTCCTTCATAACATATCCCGCGTGATCACTTCCAATAGCAATAATTTCCACAGATTTACCCATTGTTAATAATTTTATCGCAAAGGTAGCTAATCTGATTTCAAGATACCCTGAAAACCACAATTTTAAATTTTAAACAGAAAAATGTTGACAACTGTTTAACTTTGTTATCAAATTCTGATAAAAACCCTGTTTCGGGCAACACAACAGAAAATAGACAACAATGCCTGAATTTATGTCTTGTTATCAATAAGTTTTCACAATTTTAAGAGGCTACGAAAGCCTCTTTTTACAAACAAATATATATTTGTCCTATTCTATTGAAATAATTTAATCAATTATAAATCAAAATATTATAAAATATAACTTGTGAATAACCTGTTGATTAAATCACAGTAATGAACATCCCAAACATTGGTTGAAAAATTTTTCAACCAAATGAACGCCTACTATAAATAACAATAAAATAAAAACTCTTTTTAGTATTATAAAATGTATTTTTCAAAAGAAAAATTAATTGATAAAATAAAAACTTTACAGCGGGAAAAAAATGCTGTTATTCTTGCTCACTTCTATCAGATTTCTGAAATACAAGATATTGCAGATTTTTTAGGAGATAGTTTAGCTTTAGCGCAAAATGTATATAAAACAGATGCAGACATCATCCTGTTTGCCGGAGTTCACTTTATGGCAGAAACGGCAAAGATACTTAACCCATCAAAAAAGGTGATTATTCCGGATTTAGAAGCAGGATGTTCCCTTGCTGATTCATGCCCACCGTTGGAATTCAATATATTTAAAAAGAGATATCCTAATCATATTGTCGTATCCTATATCAACTGTTCGGCCCAAATAAAAGCCCTTTCTGATGTCATATGTACCTCTAGTAATGTAATTAAAGTAGTTGAATCGTTTCCAAAAGAGCAAAAAATAATTTTTGCTCCGGATAAAAATCTTGGAAATTATGTGAATAATATAACGGGTAGGGATATGGTACTTTGGAATGGATACTGTGAAGTTCATGATATCATATCAACTGAAGCAGTTATTGATCTTAAAAGGAAACATCCTGATGCTAAACTAATTGCCCATCCAGAATGCAAAGCAATTATATTAGAGATGGCTGATTATATTGGGTCTACAACAAGTTTATTGAATTATTCACAAACAGATTATTCAAAGAAGTACATTGTAGCAACCGAGACGGGTATTTTATACGCAATGAAAAAAGCCTCTCCGGATAAGGAATTTTTAATTGTCCCCACAGATAAAACTTGCTCCTGTAATGATTGTCCTTATATGAAAAAAAATACGCTTGAAAAAATTTATCTGGCACTTCGGGATGAACAACCTGAAATAACATTGAATAAGGAACTGATTGAAAAAGCCAGAAAGCCAATTCTGAAAATGCTTGAGTTATCTATTTAACTTTCAGGGGCTATGCGCCATATTCTATTGATATTAATTTTATTAACCTTTATCTTTTCTTCATTTGGACAGGATACCTTAAACCAGGATGGATTTCAACAGTTTTTTTATCAAAATGGAAAATTAGCCAGTGAAGGAACAATGAAAGATGGCCAGCCGGATGGTTACTGGAAGTCATATTATGAAACAGGCACCTTAAAATCAGAAGGCAATCGGCAAAATTTTAAATTGGACAGCATCTGGAATTTCTATAACCCGGATGGTAAGTTAGTTCTCGAGATCACCTATCTGAAAGGCAAACGTAATGGCTATAAAACGTCTTGGCTTGATCGGGAGACCATCAAAGAACATTATTTAAGTGATATCAAAGAGGGATTTACAGCATATTATCATCCCGATGGATGGAAAAAGCTTGAAATACCTTTCGTTAAAGGACTCGAACAAGGAATAGGAAAAGAGTACAACGAGAATGGCGAAATTATTACCATAACTGAATACAAAAAAGGATTTATCGTTGAACGGTTAAAGATCAATCGGAAAGATAAATATAGCAGAAAACAAGGCAGCTGGATGAATTTCTGGGAAAATGGAAACATCCAACTTGAAGGCACCTACAAGAATGACAGGAAAAATGGTTACTTTAAGGAGTATTCAGAAAAAGGGGATCTTATCAATATCACAAAATACCTGGACGATATAATTCAACCAGAAGCTGTTGAAATTCAGAAACTGGTGGTGGAGAGGGAGTATTATCCCAATGGTTCAGTGAAAACAACACGACTCTACCGGAATGGGATCCAGGAAGGCATTTCCATAGAATTTTCTCCGGAAGGAACCATTCTTGCGGCTGGTGAATATCGCAATGGATCACTGGTTGGGGAGGGTCTTGTACTTGAAGATGGAAGCCGAAACGGACCCTGGAAAGAGTACTATACGGGAGGATCATTGAAAGCAGAGGGCGATTACAATAATGGGAATAAGCTAGGGCCATGGAAATATTATCACCCGAATGGAAAGATAGAACAAACAGGAGTTTACAATAAAGAGGGTAAACCTGACGGAACATGGAGATGGTATTACGAATCGGGACAACTTTTACGCGAAGAAACCTATTACCGTGGAAAAAAAGACGGACTCTCCGAAGAATATTCGGAATATGGGACCATTATTGAGCGTGGCGAGTACCTTGATGATCTGGAAGACGGGCCATGGTTCCAGCTCGTCGGTGATTTTTATCAACGGGGAGACTACAGAGATGGCCTGAGATCAGGACGTTGGATTTCTTATCAACTTCAGCAAGGTGAAAAAGGAACCGACAGTCTGATAACCTTCAAGGGTAATTTTCTTGATGATCTTCCTGATGGGAAACACACCTATTATTGGGACAACGGAAATATTCGGGATGAAGGATCCTATGTTGCAGGAAAAAAAGAGGGAGCCTGGATAAAATACAATTACGACGGAACACTTTTTTTAATCATCACCTATAGGAACGGAGTTGAAACCCGTTATGACGGTGTAAAAATCAACCCACCTTTTGAACCGGAAGAATGAAAGAGAAAAAACCATCCCAACGACCCATCAGAAAAAGAGTTCCCGAAACGGAACCCGACAATATCAGGTTAAATAAATACATCGCCAATGCTGGTGTTTGTTCCAGAAGAGAAGCTGATGAACTGATCAAATCGGGCGCTGTAATGGTGAACGGCAAGATAGTGACCGAGCTGGGCACCAAAATATCTCCTGCCGACAAGGTGGAATTTGGCAACAAAACGCTGAGCCTCGAAAAGAACCGCTACATCCTCTTGAATAAACCCAAAGCGTTTCTCACCACCGTATCCGACCCGCAAAAACGAAATACGGTGATGTCGCTGATAAAGGATGCATGCACTGAGCGTGTTTACCCTGTAGGACGCCTTGATAGGAATACTACCGGGCTGCTACTGTTTACCAATGACGGGACAATTACGAAAAAACTTACCCACCCCCGCTATGGAATCAAAAAGATTTATCATGTTGTGCTCGATAAACCATTAACAAAGGCCCATCTGCAAATCATTGCGGAGGGGATAGAGCTGGATGATGGTTTTATCAAGGTCGACAGCATCGAATATATCACCGACGGCAAGGATAAGCGGGAAATAGGCATAGAACTTCATTCGGGGAGAAACAGGGTGGTAAGAAGGATCTTTGAGAAACTCGAATACAATGTTGAAAAACTGGATCGTGTTTACTTTGCCGGCCTGACAAAAAAAAATCTACCCAGGGGCAAATGGCGCTTCCTGGAAGAGAAGGAGATCAATATGTTGAAAATGATCAGCTCAAAAAAATGAAAGAACCAACTACAGTTTTCATCGTTGAAGATGAGATGTTGATTGCGGCTTGTCTGAAAGATCAGCTCCAGGAATCGGGATTCAAAATACTGGGAAGCTCAACCCGGGGGGAAAAGGGTATTGAGGAGGTCAGGAGGCTCAAAGAGGAAGGCAACGAGCCCGACATCATACTGATGGATATCAACCTCAGGGGGACGATGGACGGTATTGATACTGCCCGCTTAATTACAGATCAATTTAATTGCGGGATCATCTTCCTCACAGGCCAAAGCTCCAGAGCGGTTTACGAACGCTCATTTTTTATCAAACCCTTTGGCTATGTGTTAAAGCCGTATGACCTGGAGCAGATGGTCATGACAATCGAAATTGCTGCCTACCAGCGAAAATTGGAGATCGAAAATAAAGATATACGAAAAAAACTGGAAACCCTCCTCTCCGGGAAGATGAAGGAGAACAGAGAAGTGTTAGAACTTTATGACATAATCACTGAAAATTCACTTGTTGGTATCTGGATACTGCAGGACAAGGGCGTGATATTTGCCAATCAGGCTATGGCCAACTTACTTGGGTTTACGCTGGAAGAGGTCATTGCATTTAGCCCCCCGGATATTGTAAAAATACTACACCCCGAAGATCAAAAACGTTTGATGGATATAACGGACAGGCGGTTGCAGGGCGAAGAGGTTCCCCAACATACGATATTTAGGATAATTACGAAAAACAAGGAAATCCGCTGGATAAAATCTTTTGTCAAACGGATCCAGTATCTCGAAACACCAGCCCTTCATCAAACCTACCTGGATATTACAGAACAGATAAGCGTTAATCCCGAATCAACAAATCCAGCATATGAAAAAATATAGTTTAATCCTTCTGATACAGTTAATTACTCTATGTGCCCTGGCAAGCGATCCAGTTAAAGAATTGATAAAAAACGCAGGAGACGCCACAACATTTCCCAAAGACGACATACTGGTTGTCTTCGACAGCACCTTCACTGATGTCAGAGAGAGTGGGTTGACCTATGTGACGAATCACATGCTTTATAAGATTCTTACAACATCCGGAGCGAAAGAGCTAAATGTGCTTACATTCGGATACGATCCCCAGTCGGCATTCGTGGATATACAGAAAGTCACTGTTTATAAAAAGAACGGCGAGGTCATAAACCTGAACCTGAATTCGGTAATGGATTACCCGGCACCCGCCAGGGCAATTTACTGGGGGGCTCGGGAGAAGATGATCGAAATAGGGCGACTCGAACCGGGGGATGCCCTGGACGTGGTGATGTTTAGGAAAGGATTTACCTACGCACTGTTGCAGCAGGATGACGATGAGAGGTATATTCCTCCCATGCGTGGCCATTTTTATGATATCGTGGAATTTTTTAGCCCAAATCCGGTAAATTTGAAAGTGTACCGAGTTATGGTGCCCAAAGAGAAACAGCTTCAGTTTGAATTTTATAATGGCGAAGTACAGGTTTCCGGGTGGCTCGAAAAAGATAAGTTTGTCTATACGTTCTCTAAAACTGATATGCGACCGCTAAAAAGAGAGCCAAGAATGGTCGCCCAGTCAGATGTTGCGCCGAAATTACTCCTCTCTACGAGTCCCGACTGGTATGCTAAATCAACCTGGTTTTTCGGTGTCAATGAAGATTTTAAAAGTTTTGAGTCGACCCCCGGGATAAAGGAAAAGGTCGATGAAATTTTAAACGGCGCAAAAACCGAAGCCGATTCAATTTCGCTGTTAACCCACTGGTGTGCAGATGAAATCCGCTATTCCGGTATATCCATGGGAGAGGGAGAGGGATTCACTCTCCATACCGGGAAGATGACATTTACCGACCGGTGTGGTGTTTGCAAAGACAAAGCTGGCATGCTAATCACGATGCTGCGGGCAGCCGGCTTCGAATCCTACCCGGCAATGACAATGGCAGGATCACGCATCGACTACATCCCTGCCGACCAGTTCAACCATTGTGTGACCGTTATAAAAAGAGGTGATGGGAATTATCAGCTGCTTGACCCAACATGGGTGCCATTTTTACGGGAACTCTGGTCGAGCGCAGAACAGCAACAACAATATCTGATGGGGGTTCCCGAAGGAGCCGACCTGAGAACAACCCCCCTTTCCTCTCCCGAAAACCACTATATAAAGGTTACATCCAGTTCAGAACTTCTGGCTGAAGGAACCCTGAAAGGAACACTGACGATCACAGCTGAGGGACAATCGGACGGATCGGTTAGGGGATATTTTAAAAATTCAAACAAAACAAAATGGGATCAAAATATCGAACACGAGTTTCAACGGATCCATCCGAAAGCAGCCATTACCCGGCTGGAATACGGAGACCCGATGGATTATCTTTCAGGACCGATAAGGATAATGATTGACTTTGTAATTCCTGATTATGCTGTAGTTTCAGAAAATACACTTTTTTTCAAGCCACTGATGGCATCCCAGCTCTTCCGGTCGGCACAGTCTCAACTCTATTTCGAAACCGATATCGATAACCGGGACTATGCTTTTCGCGACCGTTGTTCCCGCCAGGTTGAGGTGAATGAAACAATACGAATTCCAGCCTTTAAAGAGGCCGTCCGGATTCCCGAAGCAGTTGATCAGAAAGGCGCAGTTGCCTCAATTGTTGCAGGATATTCTCTGCAGGGAGAAGCCCTTGATTTTTCTGAAAAGATCTCCCTTGGGAAACGGATTTACGAGGCAGAAGAGTGGACTCAGTTCCGTGCAGTGGTTGAGGCACAGAATCGGTTCGCCGATGAAATGGTTGTTGTAGAATTAAAGAATGATTAACGGATTCAAAGAATTCATCATGAAGAAATCGACACTAATCCTGGCCATATTGCTGTTTTTCAGTTCCCTTTTTGAAATTAATGCCCAGGATGAAAACTATGATGCTGTTTACGTGTCTCTTATAAAAGAGTACACCCTGAACAGTGACGGAACAACCGACTTCCGGTATGCCAAAACGTTGAAGTTACAAAATTACCGTTCGTTTCACCGGCTTTACGGGGAGACCTTCGTTGTATATAACCCGGACTATCAGAATCTGGAGATAAACCAGGCATACACCATCATGGCTGATGGTAAAAAGGTGATGACTCCCGAAAATGCATTCAATGAAGTGTTACCCCGCTTTGCTGCGCACGCCCCAGCCTTCAATCGGTTACGCGAGATGGTTATCACACACACCGGCCTTGAAATCGGATCAACGATATTCCTGGACTATCGGATTCACGCGGCAAAAGGTTTTTTTCCTGCCTTCATGGGAAGTACCGTGCTGGCCGAAGAACAGCCGGTAAATTCGATGACCGTTGTGATTAGGACACCCATAGATAAGCCTGTTTTTTTCCACCTGTTCAACGCAGCACCCGAACCGTCGGAAACTGTCGAAAATGGCTTCAGGGTCTATACCTGGATATTGAAGGATATTCCGGCAATGGAATCCGAGCGGTTTCAATTTGACGGCCATGGAACATACCCTTCCCTGGTCTTCAGCTCCCTCGACAGATACAAACCCCTTGCCGACTTTTTTACAAGCCAGGAGGCGTTTCACTATCAAACCAACCCGGTGATGAATGGGTTTGTTGCAGTCCTAACATCCGAAAACCAGAAGAAAACGGACCTGGTTTTTGCGATCCAGGAGAGTGTGGTGAAGGATATCAACCTCATTGATATACCGGAAGAGTATGCCGGCTATCGGCTTCGGACACCTGTTGAGGTATGGAACGGTAACGGGGGAACAGTGGCCGAAAAAGCAGTACTGATGTCGGCCCTGTTGAAAGAAGCAGGAATCGTCGCTGAGCCGGTTCTGATCTTCCAGAGAAGCCTTTTTAATGATAAAATTGGAAACCTCACCAGCATTGAGGAGTGGGCTGTAAAAACGGAAGTTCCAGGCCTTGGAGTCACCTATCTATCTGTAAAACAAGTAAATGCTTATGACATGATGGCACTCACCCCAGGTGGAGTTTTTATGGTTCTGAGTGAGGATAAGACATTTCAACTGGTAAATTCAGAACCGAACAAGGCAATACTCTCCCTGAAGGGTGTATTTGTGATTGATCCGGAGCTGAGTTTTTCCGGTGAATTAAGCGGTACACTGTCCGGTGTCGCAATCCCTTATCTGGCCCTGGCAAGAAGTGAAGACAAGCTGAAACATTATTTCCGCGGCGGAATAGCATCAGCCAGGATTACAGCGATATCACTCTCTGAACTGACCCCCCTGGAAACTTCGTTCACCTGTACTTTGAGCAAAACCGATGCATTGAAAAAAGATTCTAACATGTACTATTTCACTATTCCTTTTTTCAGTACAGGGATAGATAGTTGGGCCATTGGTCAACTTCCGGTACAGCGCCAGACACCAGTTGAACTTCCTTCATCGATCAAAGAGAGCTACAACATAACCATTGCTATTCCTGAAAATCTGAAACTGATTTCGGGCAAGCAGGAAATCCGGATTAACAACATGGCCGGTTCATTTCTATACCTGGTGAAGGAGAAAGAGAACATGATCCAGATACAAAAGGAGATAGAGATTATTGGGAACGTTATCGAAACAGAGAATTATCCGGCATGGAAGGAGCTAATGGACAACTGGTCTCTGTGGCAGGCCAACAATCTGATCTTCCGGAAATAACTACTTGGTGATAATCCTGCCTAACTCTTTGTTGATCTGAATATTACTTGTTTTCAGATCCCTCAACTCAACGAGCAGCAAATCGATATCTTTCTGATCTGTAATCCCGCACAGCTCTTTTTGTTTGGCTGAGATGATTTTATCCAGTTTTTTGGCTTTAAAGGAGAGCATGGCAGAGAGGACAAGCTCTTTGATGTGTTTTGGCTCTTCCTCAACGATGATGCTGTTCTTCTCCCAGCTTTCGCTGAGTTCATACTGGGAGACCATCAGGTCAATCGCTGTGTGAGCAATTTCCGGATTGTGATGGAGCTTAAAATAGGTGTCATCAGGTACTTCATCCCGTTCACGAGCCTCTATGAATTCGGCAAAAATGCGGCCATAGATCGCACTTTCAAATTCGAGATCGTCCCTTAAAATATCAACTACGATAAGATCGGCCACCCGTATCGAAAACGGAACTACCTTACCATCGTCATCCGTTTGCTCCAGGGTGATCTCTTCCCGTCCATATAGCAAGAGTTGCCTGATCAACTCCCGCTCCTGGTATTCATCAGAGATTAAATCAATTTCTTCCTGAGATGGCGCCGTGGTATCTTCCATCCAACCAACATCCTCGGGTTTCTCCACCTCCGGGATCTGCTTTTTGATTTTATTCCGAAGGATCTTCCTGACCTCGTTCATCAACACCTGCTCGGGAACGTTCATCAGAGCCGAGCATTCTTTGATATAGAGGGTACGGCTAATTCCATCAGAAATCAGGCCGATTGTGTTTACAATTTCTTTAATCAGACCAGCTTTTTTGATCGGGTCTCCCTTGGTCTCTTCAAGCAATAACCTGGTTTTGAAGAGGATAAAATTATCTGCATGTTTGGTAATGAACTCTTCCACCTCGGTTGGATGGTGATTGCGGGCATAAGAGTCGGGGTCTTCTCCATCAGGAAAGAGGACGATTTTCACATCCATACCCTCTTCCACGATCATGTCGATCCCACGAAAAGATGCCTTGACTCCAGCCGGATCACCATCGTAAAGAATCGTGACCTGTTTAGTATACCGCAGAATCATCCGGATTTGGTCGTGGGTGAGCGAAGTCCCCGATGAAGCTACAACATTTTCAATCCCTGCCTGGTGAAGCGAGATCACATCGGTATACCCTTCAACCAGATAGCAGTTATCTTTCGATGAGATGGCGTTTCGGGCAAAGTAGATTCCGTAAAGAGATTTACTTTTATTATAAACCTCTGATTCGGGAGAGTTTACGTATTTCGGACGATTTTTCTCAGAAGTCAGGATTCTGCCCCCAAAACCGATCACCTTGCCTGAAACGCTATGTATCGGGAAGATTACCCTTGAATGAAACCGGTCATAGGCACGCTCTTCCTTTTGGAGTGTCAACCCACTCTTTACAAGTGCATCCAGCTTATACCCCTGTTCTCTTGCATGCCCGGTGAAGGCATCCCATGTTGAGGGGCTGTACCCCAATTTGAACTTCCGGATGATATCATCCCGAACCCCCCTCTCTTGCAAATAACTGAGCCCGATAGCCTTTCCCTCTTCGGTATCGTGAAGGATTTTTTCGAAAAAATCAAGAGCAAACTGATTCAGGTTAAAAAGAGCTTCCCTCTCGCTTATCTGCTCCTGCATCTCAGCCGTTTGCACTTCCTCTTCAATCTCAATCTGGTATTTGTTGGCCAGGTAACGCAATGCTTCAGGATAGCTGAAATGCTCATGTTCCATCACGAAATTGACCCCATTACCGGCCTTGCCGCAACCAAAACATTTGTAGATCCCCTTTACCGGAGAAACCGTGAATGATGGCGTCTTCTCATTATGAAACGGACACAATCCGATCATATTCACCCCCCTGCGGCGCAGGGTGACAAAATCACCAATTACCTCCTCAATCCGGATGGTGGAGATGATGGTATCGATCGTATCTCTTGAAATCATACCAAGAAGTTAGCCTGGAGCGAAATTACGAAAAAACGATAAGTCCTGCTTATAGAATTCTATATGGCTGATTCTTTCCAACCGCTTGAGTTTAAGAGCCAGAGGGATTTGAATCCGATCCCCTTCAGGATATCTTTTGCTTCAGGGAAATAGAGAGAGAGCTCTTCGGGCTTGTGGGCGTCGGAAGCCAGCGTTATCGGGATGTTCATTGAGCGTATTGTTTTCAACAGTTCAGGTCCAGGAAAGAGAGAGTCGGAACGTTGTTTGTAGATTCCCCGTGTATTGACCTCAACAACAAGCCCTAGTTGCCTGATCAACTCCAGGGTCTCCTCGGCAAGAGCAACATACCAGGCGTCGTTCTCATGAAAATAGCGATCGTGGTTATGCATTTTGATCTTGTCGAAATGACCTATGATATCAGGTTTTTCCTGTGTTATCATCTCCTGGAGTTGCCTCCAGTAAGCGGTTACTGCTTTTCGGATATCACCTCCGAACACATCGCGAAGCCCTTTGTCATACGTTTTTACCTGGGGCCCGTCGATGAACCAGAGTAGATCGGGATGATGGTTCCTTACAAGGTGAACAGAACCAATGATGTAATCAAACGGATACTCCCCCCGCAGACTGCTCAGCGGGGTAGTTAGACCGGGTATGTAGTCGTACTCCAGACCAAGAAGAATTTCTAAATTGGAAATTGGAAATTGGAAATTGGAAATTTCCCCTCCCTTGTTGGGGAGGGGATTAAGGGGAGGGGCTGTCAAACAGCTCTTCAACCTCTGAATCACCTCAACGTACCCCCTAAGGCCTCCCTCAGGGATGGCGAAAGTATTGGGAAAAGGAACGGGTGAGTGATCGGAGAACCCAATGACAGAAAAACCAAGTTTTTCGGCCTCCTCAATATAGGCTTCAGGGGAAGAGGTTCCGTCGCTAAAGTGAGTATGAGTATGGAGGTTACCGGTCATAGAATTTGCAAGTTGAGTATAGTTTCTTTGCGTTGGTGGTTAATCTTTTCCAATGATTTTATAGATTTTATCGGCCCGGCGGAGAAATTCCGGAACAGGAATCGAGCAGATCTCTCCTTTCTTTGTCTTCTTCACCGGCTTCAGGTCGACCCGAATTTCCGGGATGGTCATTTCTATCACTCCAGTGGTAGGTCCCTGGATGTAGATCCGGTCTCCAGGTTCCAGGAATCCGGATTCCAGTTTGATTTCAGCCACGTTCAGTTTAGTGAAGTAGTTTGTTACTTTACCAACGTATACTTTTGACTGTGTGGCAACAGAACCTTGTCGTTCAGCCCATTCGCCCATGGTTTGACCCAGGTAGTAGCCATCCCAGAAGCCGCGGTTATAGACTGATTTCAACCGATGCATCCAGGCCTCCACCTTTTCCTGCGAATAATTGCCTGCTATAATTGCATCAACGGCCTCACGGTAACAAGCAATAACCGTCTTCACATATTCCGGACTTCTTCCCCGGCCTTCAATTTTCAAAACAGAGACCCCTGCTTTCACGATTTTATCCATAAAACCAATGGTGCAGAGGTCTTTTGGGGACATGATGTATTCATTATCCACCACCAGTTCAACCTCTCCGTCGAAATCGGTCACCCGATATGGCCGCCGGCACAGTTGGTAACAGGAGCCCCTGTTGGCGGAGGTATTGTACTGATCCAGGCTTAAGTAACACTTGCCTGAAACAGCCATGCATAGGGCCCCGTGAACAAAGAGCTCCAGCCTTACCAGTTCACCAGAAGGCCCGGTAATCTTTTGTCGCTTGATCGTGCGAATGATGGAAGCCACCTGGTTGATGTTCAATTCACGGGCCGTTACCATCACGTCGGCAAATTGCGACCAGTACTTCACAGCTTCCAGATTAGTGATGTTTGTCTGGGTGGACATATGAACCGGCATATTAACCGATCGGGCATACTGGATCACAGCTTGATCGGAAGCGATGATTGCATCGATTCCGTTTTTTTTGGCCGAATTCACGATCCGCTTCACCTCCTTTATCTCGGAATCGTAAATGACTGTATTTACAGTAAGGTAGGTTTTCACTTGGTACTTCCGGCATATCCGCGTAATTTTGACCAGGTCGCGAAGGGTAAAATTGATCGATGACCTGGCTCGCATATTCAACACCCCAACGCCGAAATAGACTGAATCGGTTCCTGCCTTGATAGCAGACGAAAGAGATTCCCAGGTTCCAACGGGAGCGGTAATTTCAGGTTTTTTCATAAATTATTTGCAAAAGTAAGGAAATTGATCGCTTCAAACGGGTTTGGGCATCCCAATCATAGGAGAGATAAATATATTTGTTATTTTTAACCTTTCAAAAACAGCTAAATGGAAGAGAAGCAACAACAACAAATTGAAGAGATTCTGGAGAGGGCAACCTTTGCTGCAGCAATATTTAATCAATACGACCAGGCCCAGACCGACAGGATCGTTAGGGCTGTCTACAAAGCTGGATTGAACAACCGTGTCAAACTGGCTAAGATGGCGGCCGAGGAAACACAAATGGGAAACTGGCAAGACAAGGTGAAGAAAAACGTCGTGGCGACCCAGTATGTTTACGAAAACCTGAAGAACCAGAAGACCGTTGGGATTATTTCGGAGGATGTACAAACGGGCATCATTGAAATTGCCCAGCCGATCGGGCCGATACTGGCAGTCATTCCCGTAACCAATCCCACCTCAACGATCATGTTCAAGATCCTGATTGCACTGAAATCGCGTAACCCAATCATCATCAGTCCGCACCGCAAAGCTGCCAAATGTTCTATCGAAGCTGCCAGGATCTGCTATGAGGCGGCGCTGAGCGCAGATGCACCCGAGGATTGTATCCAGTGGTCAACCCATAAGTCGCGCGAAGAGACACAGTACCTGATGCAACATCCCAAACTGGCACTGATCCTGGCAACAGGAGGCACCGGACTGGTTCACGAAGCCTACAGCTCAGGCACCCCGGCGTTGGGTGTAGGAGCTGGAAACGTTCCGGTCTATATTGAGAGGTCGGCCGATATCCCCTTTGCAGTTGAGCAACTGATACATTCTAAGACATTTGATAACGGAACCATCTGTGCCAGCGAACAGGCCCTGGTAGTTGAGAAAGAGATTGCTGCGAAGGTAAAGGAGGAGATGAAGAACCAGGGAGCCTGGTTCCTTAATCCGGAAGAGATAAAAATGGTTGAGAAAGTAGCCTGGTGTGCCGGAACCAAATCGATGAGTCCCGAAATTGTTGGGCAGTCGGTTAAGAAGATCGCTGCCCTGGCAGGTATAAATATTCCTGAAGGGATATGCTTACTGGTTGCACCGTTGGAAAAGATCGGTGAAGATGAGCCTCTTTCATCAGAAATTTTGGCCCCCATCCTGGCATATTATGAAGCAGATGATTTTGATGATGCCATCCGGAAATGCATTGACCTTAACTACCACGGCGGAATTGGCCATACAGCCTCGATCTTTTCATACGATGAAGAGAAGATCCGAAAGTTTTCTATCATGATGAATGCAGGAAGGATTGTGGTCAACATGCCCTCATCGCAGGGAGCCGTCGGGTTCATGTACAATACCCTGGAACCATCGTTAACACTTGGCTGCGGTACCTCTGGTAAAAATATCACAACCGACAATGTTTCTGCCCGTCACCTGTTGAATATCCAACGAATCACCCGTCGCCGGATGAATGAACGGATGGTCAATATGGGGTTTGACATATACTATGATGAGTCAATCGATGCCGACACCCTTGAAAGCGAATTCAACAAAAATTATTAAAAAGTAACGATATGAATCTGAGCACAGAATCAACCATAGATCTGGTGACTTGCCATTTGTCGGGACGACTCGACACCATCGTCTCCCTGCAACTCGAACCAGAGATCGATAAAATAACGGATACAAAAAAGAAGCTGGAGTTTGATTTTTCAGATGTCGACTACATCTCCTCGTCATTTTTGCGCATCTGCCTGAAGAAATTCAAAGAGCTGGGAGAGGGAAACTTCTGGATCAAATCCCCAAAACCGGATATAGCCAAGGTATTCAAGATTGCAGGATTGGAAAAGCTGGTTCAGGGCTAATTGTCAGTTGTCGGTTGTCGGTTGTCGGTTGTTGGCCTGTCGTTATTCAACGAAATTTCACCATTTCGCTACCTCACTACCTATAAGCCGCCCTGTCAATCTCTTCAATCGTTTTCAACGGCTTCGGGGGGTGCAGATAGGTGTTCAGGAAGGCGTAGATCTTCAACCGGATCTCTTTAGCCGTGCGGGTGTCGATGCGATCAAAGGAGTGACCCCCTTCCACATCCTGGAAGATCTCGTATTCAAACTTTTTTCCATCGGCTTTCAACCCCTTGATCAGGTGCTCCACCTCTAAAACATTAACATCATCATCGTTGGTATTGGTGTGGATCAGGAGAGGGGTCTTCAGCTTGCTGGTGTTCCATGCCGGAGAACGTTTTTTGTACTCTTCCACATTCTCCTGGGCCGTTTTTCCGAGGTGATAGTCGGCAGAGTAAAGCGCACGGTATTCATCATCCTGGTATCCCATCCGGGCGATCAGGTCACTGACCGGAACACCTGCGAAACAAACATTATAGTGATCGGGATGGTCAAAGACCGCCAACAGTGAGATCATTCCTCCATGACTCCAGCCAAGGATTCCAACCCTATTGTTATCAACAATGCTGTAGTTCTCAACCATGTAGTTCCTGCTGGCGTCGGCGTCTTCAACCTCCAATCCTCCATAATCGATGCGTTCCCAGTAGGATTTCCCGTATCCGGTACTGCCCCGGTATTCGGGTGCAATCACGATGTATTGCTGGGCCATCAACTCCCTGATAATGTGGGCGTAATAAGTGGTGAAATCCCCGTGAACACCTCCGTGAGGAAAGACCAGCAGGGGATATTGTTTCCCGGCATCAATTCCCCTCGGAATAAAAACGTAGGCATAGAACTTGACCGGGTTTTTGACGCCCATGGCTGTCGGATTCTTAACGGTCTCCTGGTTAATGGGAGGCCCTGTGATATAGACTTTGTCGATGAAGGCGACATCCCCTACGCGGTTATACCAGTAAATGTCGTCCACGGCTTTTCGCACCTGATCCACATCGAAGGAGAGATCACGGATATCGGATTTCAATGATTTAACCTCCTCCTGGAGGGATGGATCCTGATTTTGGGAATGGACGAACATCGAAACAGACAACAGGGCAACGAAGATGAGGTTGAGTTTTTTCATGGCACTTCATTTTAACCGCAGATTCAGCGGATTGCGCAGATAAAGGTAGAACTATTCTACGAAATTGAAAAACCATTACCTTTGCGTAAAAATAGTTGCATATGAAAGTAACAGGAAAGATTGTCGCCCTATTGGCGATTGCGCTGATCGGATTTACCGGCTGTGGTTCGAATGAACTTGATAAAGATGTAGCACCCCTGGCCGATGCCATGTGTAAGTTCATTGAAATTCAAAACAACCTGAGAGCAGCGATTGAAGCAAACGACTCATTGAATATTCAGAAATACTCTGCTGATAAGCATAAGATGACGATTGAGATTACGGTTCTCAACAATGAATTTCAGGAAAAATACGGAGATCTTGTGAAGGATAAGGAATTTGGTAAGAAATTCAAGAAAACCATGAATAAAGCGATGATCGACTGTCCGGCTCTTTCCACGGAGGATCGTGATAAAATGCAAGCTGAACTTAAAGAGTAACCTTCATTACATCCTTGATTTTTGTCAGCCTACAGGCCAGCTTTTTTTGATCTCGTGCAAAATCCCTGTCATCCGGATAAAAACAACACGGATATCTTTTGTCTGGCATTCTCCAGAAAGGTGGATTCATTATAAATTATTAGTTGCTTTGCATCCTGATAATAATACTATAACAATGATGAAATATATATCACTTCCAATAACAGGTTTGCTTTCGATTTTTCTGATTCTGATGACGGGCTGCAATAATCTGCAGCAACAAGAGTCATCACAGGAAAGCGCAACAAATTCCATTTTTGATCCACTACCATCCTGGAATAATGGCAACGCCAAACAATCTGTCATCGATTTTGTAACAAAGACTACTATGGAGGGTAGCGCTGATTTTATACCGGTCTCCGACCGTATCGCCTGCTTTGACAACGACGGCACTCTCTGGAACGAACAGCCCGTTTATGCCCAGTTTGTATTTGCGTTTGATCGGGCTAAAGCCATGGCTCCCGAACATCCCGAGTGGAAAACAGAACAACCCTTCAAAGCATTGCTGGAAGGCGACATGGAACGGGTCTGGGCCAGCAGCGTACCTGACCTGTTGAAAATCGTGGCGGCCACCCAGGCAGGGATGACCACCGAAGAGTTCGAACAATCGGTGACCGGATGGATGGACACGGCGGTCAATCCAAACACAGGAAGGCATTACAACCAGATGATTTACCAGCCGATGGTCGAATTACTTAACTACTTGCGGGATAACGGATACAAGACATTTATCGTTTCCGGCAGCGGGATCGACTTCATGCGACCGTGGACGGAAAAAGCCTATGGAATACCCCCCGACCAGGTAATAGGGAGTTCCTATATCGTGAAATATGAAATCAGAGAAGGTCAACCTGTCTTATTCAGGCTTCCTGAGATTAATTTTGTGGACGACAAAGAGGGCAAACCTATTGGGATTCATCAGCATATTGGGAAGCGTCCTGTCTTTACCGCCGGAAATTCAGATGGCGATTATGCTATGCTGCAATGGACTTCTACCGGTCCGGGTCCCCGTTTCGGGATGATCGTCCATCACACCGATTCGATCAGGGAAGTGGCATACGACAGTCTCTCCTCCATTGGTCATCTTCAGAAAGGACTCAATGATGCCGCGAAATACAATTGGGTTGTCGTGGACATGAAGGAGAATTGGAAGGAAATTTATCCGCTGCTTGACTGACATAGATATATTTCCTATCTTCGTCCAAAGCTTCTTCCATGATCAAAGCCGTCATCGTTTCGGGTGATATTGGCGCTTCTGAACGAATCACCGGATTGATCCAGGCCTGTTGTCCGGATATGGAAATTTCAGCTAAAGCCGATTCCCTGAAAGAGGGTGTGCTGAGCCTCAACCAGCACCAACCCGACCTGCTGATCCTCGATACTTTCCTGCTGGATGGCAGTGGATTTGACCTGCTGAACCATTTTCAGCACCCCGATTTCAAGGTGATCTTTGTCTCTGAATACATTGAATATGCCATGAAGGCCATCGAGTTCAACGCATTGGCATACCTGCTGAAACCGTTGGAAGAGAAGAAATTTATCACGGCTATCAACAAAGCGACGGACCGGATCCATCAGGAGGAGAAGAGGCAACTCCAACTTCTGGAGCATGATCTGAAGGATCTGCAGGCATCTGACAACATCATCCTCCGAACCAGCGAGCAGATCCACTCGGTGAAAGCCACGGAGATCATTCGGGTGGAGGCCGACGGAAATTATGCTACCTTCTTTATCTCGGATGGGCGGAAAGTGATCGTTTCCAAACCCATGAAAGAGTATGAAGATAAATTGCTGGAGAATGGGTTTTTCCGGATTCACAAATCGCACGTGATCAACATCCGGAAGATGAGTTATTTTGAGAAAGCCGAAGGAGGATCAGTGATGATGATAGATGGCTCCAGGGTGCCTGTGGCTTCAAGGAAACGGGATGAAGTAATCACACTGCTGGAAAATATCAGTTGAGATAACCGGACCGACCGGAATACGTTTAACCATTTTTTCCGGACGTTCGGGTATCAGGGGGGCGCTTTCAGGAATATTGTGAATAGGAGTGAAGGGGAGGATATATCTTTACGTCAAAAACAGCCAGTTTGACAGCTCAACAACCAACACAACTCAGGAACATCCAGGCCACTATCAGCTGTGCCTGGATCCGGGGAATATTCAATGAATCTGCCCCGGGTACCCTTGAACAATCTTCCTCAATGATCAATACCTGCCTGGAGATCATCGAATCTGTTACAGGATATTACGGAGGAGAGGTCATCCAGTTCACGGGAAAGAATGTCATCCTTCTTTTTCCTGAACATTCAGATCAAACAAAGAAATCCTCCCAGCCACTTGAGGCTTTGCTTGAAATCCGGGATAAGATTACAGAGCTCTCAAGTGAGATATCACTTGAGAGGCCCCTCGAACTGGAAGCCGGTGTTCATGTTGGCCCGGTATTGCATGGTCAGGTCGGCACGAGTTCACAAAAGCAGCCAACTGTGGTGGGGGAGGTCGTCGATTTTGCCATCGGGCTTCAGGAGATGGCTAACCGCGGTCAAATCCTGGCAGGACCAGAGGTTTACAAACTCCATCAAAAAGAATTTGATTTTCAGTCCCTTGAACCGATATTGATCAAAGGAAAGTCAGATCCGGTTCCCATTTACAAAGTCCTGCAGCGAAAGAAAAAGGAGTTCGTGCCAACGGATCAGGCCGGCCGGTCCATCTATTCTGCGATGGTTGGAAGAGAACCGGAAAAGAGGCAATTGATCTCTGCCGTGATCGACTTATCGAAGGGAAAAGGAGGGATCATCGCGATCAGCGGGGCGCCTGGTACTGGAAAATCCCGCCTGATAGGTGAGTTGAGAAAGGAAAATAGTACAGACAAATTTCTTTGGTTTGAAGGCAGGGCTATTTCCAACGGGCATAACCTGAGTTATCACCCATTTGCCGGCATCCTGAAATCATGGGCCGGGATCAGGGAAGAGGACAGTCAATTAACGGCTGCAACCAAGCTGAAGAGTGAAATTGGAACGATTTATTCCGATGGCAGTGATGACATTTTTCCCTTTATCGCCCGCTTTATGGGACTGACCCTGAGTGGAGCAGCCGGGGAAAAGATAGCGGAAATAGAGACCAGTGCACTCGACAAACTGATGCTGAAAGCCATCCGGGAACTCTTGATTAAAGCTGCTTCCAGGAAACCCTTTTTGATTGCCATTGAAGATCTTCACTGGGCTGATCAATCCAGCCTGGCATTGCTGAAGTCCTTGGTTGAACTCTCACACAGTCACCCCATCCTGTTTATCACCGTAATGCGGCCAGGATATCCGGAAACCTCCGATCCCCTGATAAAATTTCTTCATGATCATCATTCAGATCATTTGGTTGCACTGGAAGTTTCCAATCTCAACCAGGATCATTCCCAGGAGTTAATCAGAAACCTGGTTTTATCCGGAGATCTTCCCTCTTCCCTGATAAGTGAGGTCGTTGACAAAACTGGTGGAAACCCTTTCTTTATTGAAGAGGTACTTCGATCGCTCATGGATCAGCATATCATTGAGTTCGCTGATAATGCGTTTAAATTCAATGCATCGGTAGGTTCAATCAATATCCCCGAAACCATCAACGAAGTTTTGCTGACCCGGGTGGGAAAACTGGATGAAAAAACACGGAATCTGCTGGATACCGCATCGGTCATCGGACGAAATTTTTATTTCAAGGTGCTGGATGAAGCAGCGGATGCCATCGGGGAGGTGAGCGAACGGCTGCAGTATCTGAAGAATATGCAATTCATCCAGGAATCGGGCGATGAAGAGAATCTGGAATTCGTGTTTAAGCACGCCCTGGCTCACCAGGCTTCATATGATTCAATGATGGAGAAGAAGAGGAAATCGCTTCACCTTAAAATTGCCGAGTCGATTGAGAAGGTTTTCCCCGAACGTATCAACGAGTTTTACGGAACCCTGGCTATGCATTACATCAAGGCTGAAAATTATATTAAGGCGGAAGAATACTTGATGAAGGCCGGCGAGGAGGCCATGCAATCGGCAGCTTCCTCAGAAGCTATCAGCTATTTTGAAGAGGCATTCAAAACCTATTTGAAAACTTCGGGCGATGAACCTGATCCGGTAAGGGTGACGGAATTATACAGCAAGATTGGCAGTGCGTACCAACTTGGAGGCAAGAATGAAAAAGCCATCGAATATTTTGAAAAGGTATTACGGCACTATGGTATAGCTGAGCCGAGAACAAAGATTGGACAGATAAAAGCATTTGTTTCAAATTTTACCTCTATTTTTCTCTACATCACCATTCCTGGCATACGATTCAGAAAAGAAGCCACAGATCATGAAAAATGGTTGTTGAGGGTTCTTTATTTCAATGGCAAAGCGCTATACTCCTATGATTCACGGCGATGGTTCCGGCAGACAGTCCTCACGTTTAACTATTTTTCACGCTTTACTTTTTCTTCCAATGAATATGGCCAGGCGACATTATCAGCATATTCCATGCTTTTTAACTGGACGGGCATTTCATTATCTGTTGCGAGAAAAATATTGAATCTCAGTGGACAAAAGATAGAGTTAAGACCTCTGTATATTCAACAGGAGTATTACATGTTCAGAAAAATGCACCAATTTCTTGAAGGAGATTGGCGGATGGATCCTACGTTGGAAGAGATGTACACTTCTGCCTTGAAAACCGGAGATATCTTTACCCTCACCGTATACCTTCTTTTTTGCGGATTTATCAGCGTTGAACTTGGCCTGGAAGAGGAGACTGTGGAGATTCTGAAGAAAATGAAAACTGCAGGTGAAGAGTTTGAGAGTGATCATATGATTGCTCAGTATCACAGGCTGAATGCGGTAGCCCTCTTCAAGTTCAGGAAAACAGGCAGGATCTGGGAGGAGACCACAAAAGGAATAGACTATACAAAGGAGACCGGACACAGGGGAATGCTGCAGATCATTTACTCCATGCGCCTGATGAATTCTGTAATCAATGATGATCCGGAGGGAGCCGGGGCCGACATGAAAGAGATAGAACAGCTCATGCCGCCATTAAAGAAGGTCAAAATATGGTACAGCGCCTATTTTCTGGCCAAAGCGTATCTCCTGACGGAAGATTTCCGGAGAAATCCTGAAGACCGGGAAATCGAACGAAATCTATTTTCCATTTGTAAGTCTGCCATCAAACAATCCCGCCTTGTCCCCAATAACCTGATCGAATCGCACCGCATCATGGGCAATGCTCAATGGATGGCAGGAAAGAAGAAAAAAGCCCTGACCCATTACACGCTTTCTTTAGAGGCTGCCGAAAAGGTGAATGGCAGACTTGAACTATCCAGGACCTGTTTTGAACTTGGCAAGCGGCTTTCGTCTAACGGTGTTCATCACCTGGTCAATGGCCTTTCTGGGCAGGAATACCTGGAAAAAGCACGCAAACTTTTCACAGAAATGAACCTCTCTAACGACCTGGCAGAACTGGAACGATTCTCCAACAGGTAATTTCCCCCTTTTCATTCACACACAAAACCCAGGCGTTGAGGAATGTTTCTCAGGCGTTCGGGTATTTGATTCATTTAAGGTAGTTACAGAGAGTAATTTAGCCGTGTAATTAACCTTTTGTTGAATCGAAAATACAAAATCACACGGTCATGAAAAAACTTACATTAATAACAGCAATTGTTTTGACAGCTAATATAACGTTTGCACAGATCATCAACATCCCGGCTGATTACACAACTATCCAGCAGGGCATCAATGCCTCGCATGATGGAGATACTGTATTGGTTTCTCCGGGAACCTATGTTGAAAATTTGAAATTCTACGGAAAGAATATCACGTTAGCATCCCATTATCTGATTACGCTAGACACTGCCTATATCTCTCAAACTATTATTGATGGGAATCAATCCGGTTGCGTTGTGGCTATGGATGCTGGAATTCTAAATGGTTTTATTATAACCAATGGTTTTGCAGATTGTGAAAATGGCGGTGGAATTCATTGCTATGGGACGGGCATACAACTTATTAATTTAATAGTTTCCAAAAACTCAGCCCAGGGAGGTATCGGATATAGTGCCAATGGGGGTGGGATTTATTGTTCAGATTCAACATTTGTTCAAAATGTCACAGTTATCAATAATTCAACAAATCGTTATGGAGGTGGCATTTTCGTTGGTGGCATGATCCCTTCCTCACTTCAGGATATAGTAATTGCAAACAATGAAGCTGGCTATGGTGGTGGAGGTATATGTTTAGGGAACACCTCATCACTTGAAAATGTAATTATAGAAAACAATACGGCAACTGAAGGTGCGTATGCCTTAGGAACAGGAGGAGGGATGTATTTGCAAAACTCAAATCCAATCTTAAAACAGGTAACTATACGCAACAACCTGGCATATGCAAAGGGAGGAGGTGTTTATTTCGAAAACTCAAATCCCATATTCGATAGCGTAGAAAGGTGTAATATTTATATGAATTCAGCCTGGGAGGAAGGATTCGATATTTATTCTAATTCAGCCATAAATATTGTAGTGGATACTTTTACGGTTTTGAATCCTACATCTTATCTGGCTGCACCTTTATCGAATTTTACTTTTGATATATCAAATGGCCATATCATACAAGTTGACGTTGATGTTTTCGTTTCATCAACCGGTAATAATTCAAACAGCGGTCTTTCAGCCACCGAGCCCATCAAAAATATTCAATATGCTGTTCGAAAAGTGCTGGCCGATAGTCTCAATCCACATACGATTCAATTGCTGGAAGGCACTTACAGCCCATCAACCAATGATGAATGGTTCCCGGTAATTCTTCCGGATTATGTGAGCCTCTCGGGATCTGATCAACATAAGGTCATTCTTGATGCTGAAAAAAGCGCGCAGGTTATCAGGATAAAGAACCGGTTAGGAATTATTATTTCCGATTTAACAATTAGCGGAGGAAATGCCAGAGACGGAGGTGGAGGCTTGGTTTGTTGGAACTCTAATCCTGTTTTGCAGAATTTATCCATAAATAATAATGAATCAAAACTGTGGGGAGGTGGTTTGTATTTAAGTTCTTCAAATCCAGTTTTAAACAACCTGACAATTAGTAATAATATTGTTCACAATGATTCAAGTTACTTCTTGTATTATGGAAGTGGAAGTGGAATTTACTGCATGTCATCCAATCCTGTAATTCAGAGAGGAACAATTAGAAACAATATTTCAGAAGGGTACGGAGGGGGGATTAGCTTCATCAATTCAATTCCGGTATTTGACAGTGTTAACAGATGCAGTATATACTCAAACCAGGCGATTCTTGGTAAGGACCTATTTTTTTATTCAGAACAAATAGTCGAAGTTTACCTGGATACATTTTCCGTTCTTCAACCGACCGGATACTATATTCATCCTCTGCCAATGTTTGACATGCATATTTGGCATGGGTTGATTCCGCAAATTGCTGCTGATGTTTATGTTTCTCCATTGGGAAATAATGAAAATAGTGGTCTCACTTTAGACGACCCTTTTAAAAACATTGGTTATGCCTTGTCAAGAATAGTTGCATCATCAGAAAATCCACATACGATATTTTTATCTAACGGCATTTTTGCTCCATCCGTTAATAATGAAAACTTTCCATTGGTATTTCCTGGGCATATCAATCTTAAAGGAGAATCGGAAGACGGTGTAGTCCTTGATGCAGAGGGCCTTTCGGGCGTACTTGAATTTCAGGATTGTCCCTATTCGGAAATTTCAAACTTAACAGTAAAAGGTGGATACAGAATTACAAGTAGTGAGGTTTCAGGTGCCGGTATAGCAATGAAGAATTCCGGAATTTTTATAAACCATGTAACAATAGCCGAAAATTTATGTGAAAACTTTTATTACGGGGGCGGTGGAATATGGTGTAATGGGAGTTCATCGTCTATTTTTAAAAACATAACGGTAAAAAACAATACCAGCTCAGGCCCTGGAGGTGGACTTGGGTGCTGGGGTGGAGCTCCTCTTTTAGAAAATGTAATAATTTCAGGTAACTCAGTTACTAGTTGGAAAGGTGGTGGTGGAATGTATTTATACAATTCGAGCCCGACACTTAAGAATTGTTTGTTATCTGGCAATACTTCTAACGGAAATGGTGGAGGTTTATCATGTAATAATAATTCTAATCCCTTACTGATAAATGTAACCATTTCAGGGAATATTGCTTCGGAATATAATTTTGACGGCGGTGTATATTGTTCTGGTGGCTCAAATCCTGAAATAATAAATACCATCCTTTGGGATAATGAACCACAGGAGATATCCTTGCGGGGTTATGGTTCAACTGATACAAACTCAATTTCAATTTCATATTCGAATATTAAAGGAGGTCTCTCAGGTATTCAAACCAATAACAATGGAGCTGTCAACTGGCTTGAAGGCAATATTGATGAAGATCCTCTATTTATGGATGGCTGGGAACATCCTTATGCGATATCAAAAGAATCACCATGCAAGGATGCCGGAACGCCTGACACCACCGGTTTTTTTCTTCCTGTAAATGACCTTGTAGGCGGACCGCGCATCTGGAACAACCGGATCGATATGGGAGCATATGAGTGGAATAATGTTGGAGTTGAGGATCCCCAAGCTCTGATTTCCGATCTCCGAATGAGAACTTATCCCAACCCATTCACCGACAAACTCATGATTGAATTCGAACAACTGCAGCCAGGGAATATCACACTTGCCATATTAAATTCATTAGGACAGCAGGCGGCCGTGTTGTTCTCGGGTTACAAGCAGGCGGGGACCTATTCCATTGATTTTAATGGAACTGGACTATCATCCGGTATCTACCTCTGCCGGCTGCAGGCAGGGGATCAATCGGCAGTGATTCGATTAATTAAGTTATAGCACACGAATGAAACTGCAAAACATTAATCCACAATTTCTGTGGATCTATAATTAACTTCTGGAAACCAATATTCATTAAAAAACAGTATCATGAAAAAAATCATCTTTACGCTTTTTGCATCAGGATTTGGTTTGATTCTTCCCGTTTTAGCGCAGTCTACATCAAGCCAATCAAAAAGTCTTTCCGGCCTGGACGAATTTATTGTCGAACAAATGGATCTGTTTCATGTTCCCGGATTATCGGCATCTATTATTCTGGGGAATTCTGTTGTATGGAACAACAATTTTGGATTCATGAACCTGGAAGATAGCCTTCCGGTCACGGATTCTACATTGTTTAATGTTTTTTCTCTCGGCAAATCGGTGACAGCTGCATGTGTTATGCAGCTTTGGGAAGAACAACGGTTGGGATTGGATCAGAATATCAATGATTTTCTGCCTTTTCAGATCGATGATCCGTGGGTCGATCCCGACAGTATTTCTGCACGTATGCTGATGACACACACTTCCAGGATTGACGACGGAGATATTCTTTTATACGGCACCACTGGTGATCCAACGACAACCTTGCACTTTTTTCTTGAAAACTATTTGTGCCCTGGAGGTTTGTATTACAGCAATTCTAATTTTTTGACCGGATTACCCGGAACAATGTATAGTTATTCAAATTACGGGGCAGCACTAAATGGTTTTCTTGTTGAAGCGCTGACCGGGATTAGTTTTAAGTCTTACGCGCATGATTCATTGCTTGCCCCCCTGGAGATGTCTCGTTCTGCCTGGTTTTTGAGTGATCTGATAATCGATAACCTGGCGATTGGGTACGATTACATGGGGGGAACCTTCCAGTCCAACCCGCATTATGGACATCCTGCCTACCCTGGAATCTTTTTGCGCAGTTCAGCCCTTGAGCTGTCAAAATTTGTGATCATGTTACTAAATCAGGGAGATTTTCATGGAACCCGTTTGTTAGCCAGTGCTACGATTGACTCCATGACAACCATCCAAAACCCCGCCTGGCAAGGCCCATATGGAACGACCGGTCTGGGCCTTTACAGGAGAGAGGATTATGGAAACCGGATAGTATGGGGACACAATGGGGGAAGTACATTGGGATATGCTGCACATTTTTATTTCTGCAGGGAAGAGAACAGCGGAATTGTGATTACAACCAATTCGAACCAGTATGTTGATCCGATTGTCCTTCAATTATTTGAATATGCGGCTATGTTCGTGATAGCCGGGCCTATATCCAAATTAACAGCCAGCGAATTTACCGCGCATTGGTCGAAAGCATACAGTGCCACCGGCTATATGCTCGATGTAGCCCTCGATGAAAACTTTATCACGTATCTAAGTGGGTATGAAAATCTGGATGTGGGACAGGATACTCTCTACACTGTCAGCGGTTTGACGCAAAACACAGATTATTATTACCGGCTCAGAGCGTATAATGAAACGGATACGGGAGCATATTCAAACACTATGATGGCGTCCACATTTTGTGTCGGTGTAGATGATTTGTCTTCAGGTATTTCATCTGTTGACCAGCAGATCAGGTTTAAGATTTTCCCGAACCCCATTACAAGCGCGATCAACCTTGAATATGAACTGGCCCAGAAAGCCAATATCAAGATAAGCATATACGATCACCTTGGCCGGGAGATCAGGATCCTCACGCAGGGACCCCAATCAGTTGGGAAACACAGAGCCATTTTCGATATCAGCACGCTCCCTTCAGGCATCTACCTCTGCAGGCTGCAGGTGGGAGATCGGGTGATGGTGGAGAGGTTGGTTAAATTGTAGAATAGTCAAATGCTCAATGCACTCGCTTATGCGATTACCAGAGAAAAATTCCTAATAAACATTTTGCGTTACGCAAAATGTTTATTATCTTTGTGAAAATACAATCCATGAATCCATTCATTATAAAGGGTTATGCAGGAGCTAAGTATTTCTGCGACCGTGATGAAGAAACAGCGCGAATAATCCATGCAATTCAA
>Ga0268276_1000103_pt1 | contig 97204 bp, 108 predicted proteins | sample saktaG_4_FD_190145 | JGI IMG/M metagenome (GOLD analysis project Ga0268276, IMG submission 190145) | Saline water microbial communities from Sakinaw Lake, British Columbia, Canada - sak_2010_1_5_45m | ecosystem: Environmental > Aquatic > Non-marine Saline and Alkaline > Saline ... | reverse complement strand
TGTTCTTCACTAAATATTCTTTTGCTCATATGTTTTGATTGTTAATGATAATATCTTACTCCATCTGCCTTCCAAATACAAAAAGCAGACACTTTCGTGTCCACTTTTTGGGGTACAGATCATAATGGCCTCTTTTTTAGTTGTAGTTTAAGTTGTAAAAAATTTTAGAAGCTGAGGCCGGAGCTGGCAATAGCTTTTGCCATTGTTTTTTGAATATTTTCTTTTGCTTCTCGCAAACACTGCTTTAAGGCGTCTTGCTGGTCTTCAATTGAAAGCTCCGAATTTAATTTTATATTCTCAACGTCAAAATTTCCATTCAGTGTAACCGAGACTCCGTTTTTTTCAACCGTTTCTTTTTCTTTTTTCATTGAGTCCTGCATTTTTTTAAGCTCCGCAATTTTTTTTAGATTATCAAACATTTTTTATTATTTTAGTTTGTATAAATATAGAATACAGGTTTTTACCAAAATATTTAAGCAAAAAAAGTCCCAGGTTCGCATAAGCAAACCCAGGACATGTGAGTTGTTGCCGCAGTGTTGGGACTTCGGTTATCCCCGAAGGCCGAGAAATGCACCCAGCCCCACGGGGATCAATTCGATCCCGGATCGTTGGTTGGACCTGGAAGTAACAACCTTCCAGCCCTTGCGCAGAGCAACCACCTCGGCATCGCGCGATATGGCCATCGTCCGGCGAACACAGTGCCAGAAGATATCCCGGATTATCTCCACATCCGCGTGCCGAGCGTTGTGCTCGGCCATTTTGGCGAAGTCCGCCTCGGCCAGTCCGCCGTTCTTATCGCCAGCGAGCAAGCTACCGAGCGTTCGCCCGATCATCTCGCCGGCCTCACGATGGAAAACCCTGCACTCGGCGGTTAGGTCACCCTGTCGCTTCATGAAGAGAGTATAGAGCTTCTTCAAGTCGTCGGACAATTCGCCGACGACCGTCTCGCCCTCCTCCACTTCAGCATTGGCCAGGAACTCCGGTTGACCGTCCAGAACTACCTGGTCGGCATCACTTATCAAACCCTTTAACCACTTCATTTTGACAACTCCTTATGTTTTGGCGCATCCTTGCCCTACCCCGTGTAGAATTTCGGATTTGCCAGTGTACTGTGTAATATTATATATCAACAATATACTATTGTCAATACTATAAAATAAAACTGCCTTGTCGGGTTTTAGGTAAATTGTCGCCAAAGTTTTCCATTCGGACGCCTATGAGCCGAATTGGTTTCAGTTTAGGATTCTTTCTTTTATCTAAATACGGAAGCATAAGTTTTAACGCTTCTGTTTTAAATCTATTTAAATCATCTATTCCTAGACCATTTTTTCCGCCCAAGGCGGATCCGCCTCTGGCGGATATAGTTTTTGCTGATGTTTTTGTTTCAAAACCGGTAAAACGAACAGTAATTGCAATAGTTTTACACTTCGCAAAGCAACTTGCTCTAAAGCTCTGAAAAACGTTCTCGCACATTTTAGAAAGCTCATCTCCTATATATAGGGCCGAAAGCGTGTCTTTTTCAAACGTTACCTGCTCCCCTATTGATTTCACTTCCCTATCTATAACAATTTGTGAGTCATCTATGCCCCGACTTCTTAAATATAAATCTTCCCCCCATTTTCCCAAAATATTTTTTAATTCTTCTTTTGAAAACTTTTTTATATCTTTTATAATTTTTACATTTAAACCTTGCAATAATTCTTCTGTTTTTGGCCCGATTCCCGGGATTTTCCTGATCGGTAAGGGATCAAGAAAATCTGCTACGGGATCTTGTCGCCCGCCTCGCGCCGACGAGTCAACGCGAGGCGAGGCAGGCACAATAAATAATCCATCTGGTTTTTTAAAACCTGCTGCAATTTTAGAAATTAATTTATTTGGGCCAATCCCAATAGAGCATGTAATTTTTTCCTCTTCTCCTATATTTTTTTTTATTTTCTTACAAATACTTTCTGCTTTTTTAAAACTTTTTACAAAACTCAAATCGAAATAAAATTCGTCTATGCTAGCAGGTTCAACTAACGGAGAATATTTTTGAATAATTTTAAAAATATTGGCTGAACTTTTGTTATATAATTCAAAATCAACAGGTAAAAAAATAACCTCCGGCTTCCCTTGCGCCTTCATTTCTTGGGAAATCTGCCAAGCCCTTGTGATTGGAAGTGCCGAATGTATGCCATACTCGCGGGCTTTATAATTTGCAGTTGAAACAACTCCTCTTCCTTTTCCGTTTTTTGGCTCGGAGCCCACAGCTATCGGCAAACCCTTAAACCTTGGCGTATACCTCTCCTCAACAGAGGCAAAAAAAGCGTCCATATCTAAATGTGCTATAATTCTGGTCTCGGGTTTTGCCTCTGCTTTTTTTGCCATACGGCTTATTTTAACAAAAAACCGCCCCTTAAAAAAGGGCGGTTTTTTTGTTTTATATCACCGGCGGGTTTTGCGGTGGGTTCATCGGTATGGCTGTACTTTTTTCAACAACTGGCGGATTTATAATTGTTGCCATATTTCCTTTTCCAAAACCTTCAAACGCTCTCAATACCTCCAAAGGAATAGCAAACACAATTGTATTAGATTGGTCAGAGCTTATATCGTTAATTGATTGTAATGTCCTTAAATGTAAAGCTCCTTGTGAACCACCAAGCACCTGGGCAGCTTTTGCCATATTATTTGCAGCCAACACTTCTCCTTCAGCTTTAATAATTATAGCTCTTTTTTCTCTTTCTGCTTCAGCTTGCTTTCCAATTACCCTTTTCATTTCTTCTGGCAAGGTTATATCCTTCAATTCAACATTTAAAACTTTAATTCCCCAAGGATCAGTTTCTTTATCGATAATATCTCTAATGCTTTCAGAAACCTTGTCCCTTTGGGACAAAAGCCCATCCAAATCAACTTGCCCAACGGCATTTCTCATTGTAGTTTGCGCCAATTGAGAAATGGCATAATAAAAGTTTTCAACCTCTAACACCGCTTTATCAGCCGCTGATATTTTATAATAAATTACTGCGTTAACACTTACAGAAATATTATCTTTTGTAATTGCCTCTTGGTTTGGAACGTCTACTGCCTTTGTCCTTAGGTCAATTTTGCGATGCGACTGAAATACTGGAAAAATTAATCTCCAGCCCGGCTCCATTAAGCCGACATATTTTCCTAGCGTAAATTTTACGCCCTTTTCGTATTGGTTTATCTGTTTTATTGATACTAGGACGACGACGAAAGCGAACCAGAAAAATCCGGTTAAATATGGATGAGCACTTGTAAACGCAAAAAATGGATTCATATTTTTAAACTAATTTAATTATGTTTATTTCACCTTAATCCTACTCGCGTAAATGTCAAGCGAAACCTCTTCAATCTTGAAAAAAAATGAAATTCAGGTTAGTATAATTAAAGAAAATGGGCCTGTAGTCCAATGGTAGAACACGTCATTTGCAATGATGAGACGCGAGTTCGATTCTCGCCAGGTCCACCACTTCGCTCCTTACTTTGCTCGGAGCTACGCGGTGCAAGCACACAAATAAAATCCGCCTCTCCGGCGGTTTTTATTTTACCTCTAAAATTTTAATCTTTACGTTTTTAGCACCCGCTTGAAAGCTAAATTCCGCGCCCAGTGCCCGCCCCATTAATTGCTCTCCCAACGGAGACTGATAAGAAATTTTATTTTTTAGAATATTGGCTTCGGCGGGAGCTACTACCTCGTATTTTTCTTCTGTTTTATCAAATAGGAGTTTAACTTCAGATCCGATTTGAATTTTATCATTTCCGTCTTCTTTGTCTCTGATAATAGCTTCGTTAATTGCCCCATCCAACTCTGCGATTCTCATTCTTAAAAATGCCATTTTGTCTCTCGCGTCGTGATACGATGCGTTTTCTTTCAGGTCTCCAAAAGCCGCGGCTTCAGCAATAAGCTTCACAATTCTTTTGTTTTCAACTGTTTTAAGATAATGCAATTCATCCTTAAGTTTTTGTAATCCCTCTTTAGTAAAATATTGTGTCATATGGCTAGTGTATAATATTTTCTAGGATTTATCAAACGGCACATCCCACACCAATTTCAACCGAGTTAGCGAACCACAAATTTATTAGGCGAAGCGCCCTCGGCTGTTGTCGTGGTGAACGTAAATTATTTATAAAATTGGTGAAAGGGTTTCGCGCGGATAAGGAAAAATAATTTCGCGCTCAAAAAAAAGAGCCGACGAGCAGCTCGTTGTGGTGCGCGGGGGGGGACGCACTTCTAAACGGCGCTCGTCGGCCTCGTAGACTGGGTGGAGCGGTGGCTTCTCCCAGTTACTGCGGCATTTTATACCGCGAAGGTGCAAATTATGCCGGGTAAGAAAAGATACGATGAAAGGAACCGGTGTTCGGAGACCGAACGGAGGCAGAAGTGAGCCCTCGAGATTTTTGTGGAAAATCCCACAAAAACCCTCCCGAGGGGAACTTTGTTGCCGCAGAATGGTTCCAATGACCAGAGATAGGTCACATCGTCCTCCACATCTGTCTGTTGCCAGGGTGCTCTTTTATACGCTTCGCACCCGCTTATCCGTATAGCATTAGACAGAGCTTCTCTTACCCAGCGAGCTATTTACCACCACGGTGATAAACAATTCGCTGGGCAAAACATTGTCAAGGTTTTATATTGAGATGTTAATCTATTATTTATTGTTTGTCAATAGCCGAGGACAAATCTTTCTCATTTTTCACACTGCATCTCTTGATTACTATTTTAAAAAATAACTTTGGTGTATAATAATATAATACATTATAAAATCATAATATGAACAAACAAACAGCTTTTACCCCGTTAGAGGTCAGAGATTCTCAACGGGAACACAAAAGAAGCAAACCTCTAACGGGGTTCACGCTTATCGAATTAATCGTTGTTATAGCAATTATTGGTATATTAGCCGCGATTGTAGTGGTTGGCGTGGCAGAATATATAAATAAATCAAAAGTAGCGGCCGTTAAAGCAAACTTGTCTAATTTAAAGACAGCAGCTAGCATATATTTTGCAGATCACGGAGAATATGATAACTTGTGCACCAGCGCTACGTTTAGTTCTGTCAAAACAGCTATTAATAAAATTAATAGTGATAACGGTTTTTCCTGTCTAGATCCTTTTTTTAATGGTGGTGGGGTTTGCGAGCCATTTGAATGGTCGGTTATTGTGCCACTTCCCGACTCAACTTATTGGTGTGTTGATTATTCGGGATTCTTCGGGTTGGTTAATGATCCCTCCATGCCATCTCCTCCGCCTTGTGGTTGTAGTCATTGGGCGAGCTAGAATTACCATTAAAACCAACAAAAAGACACCTTTAAATAAGGTGCCTTTTTGTGTGTGTAATTAGTTGTTTAAAGTTGTTTCGAATAAGGAGAATTTCTAGCGACTCTCCTCGAAACGCTTTGGATTAAAATCCAGAACAATTCGACACGCTCATCGAACTGAGCAAATCGAATCACTCTGAAAGTTTCCAAGTCGACTACATAAATTTCTGGAAAAACAAAAATGCTTTTTCAAAAATTTTAAAAAAAATGATCCACGAGCAGCTTCCGCTACCCGTGCCTTGTTACGACTTAGCCCCTCTTACTGAATCTAGCTTAGGGCGCCTTGCGGCGCACTTCGGCTATCCCCAGCTTGCTTGGCTTGACGGATTAGAGTACTTAAGGTTAGTTCTCCGTTCCCACCGGACGAGCGGATTTCCCGCATCCGGCGAGCCCTATTTTTATGCATCTCTGATTTTAATTTCATAATTTTTGTAAATCCTTTCTCTGTAAAATGTTCTTGTTTTTGAATCATTTTAAAGATTCTACAAAATAAATCAAAATCTTTTTTCTTACTTTTTGTCTGCAGTTTATGCTTTGTGAAAAAAGGAATCACTACTTTTGCAATCTTTTCAAAGTGATTTATTTCATACCGATAACAATCGGTATGCTTTTCTCTTTTATCTCTTTGAAAGTATATTGTCCCACATCCGAAAAATTCTTTAAGCTGTTTTAACACAGCCAAATCATCTTGTTGGAGTTTCAAATAGTAATGGCATTCCATTTTGAAACTTTTGCCACCCCTACTGCCTCCTGGCGGACGCGGATAAATAGTAAAACTTCCTTCGCCATCGGTTAAACCGACGACATAATCTGCTGATAACATAAATTTAGGTTAGATCCTTCACCCCGCTTAGCGGGGCTACTATGATTCTAGCTGACTTCCTAGAAAGCAATAACCTCTATCTTTCTAGGATCTCTCTGGGTCATTTAATTAACTGTTTCTAACATTCCCATTTTCTTACCGTATTTTACCATTTTTCTTGATTTCCCTTCAACCGCCCGGTGAAGGTCATCTAGTAAAACACGGAACATTTGGGACTATCATTTGCCTCAAGCCCTCCGCTCATTCCATTACTGGAGTTGAGCTGCTTAGACCCCTTGTATAATAATCCTTTCTACTGCAACTTGAAATTTTGGCTACAAATTTGCAATTACTCGTCGGCTTGCCGATTGTCAAACCTTCTCGCAATTCCAAATTTTCGCTTCAAAATTTCTTCGTTTCGTTGCGAAAGATTATTATACAAGGGGTCTCATTTTTTTGGCTATCGATAAATTTTATCGAGTTGGATTTACACCAACTAGTTAACTAAACTGCCAGACGCGCTTTTTACTGGCGGTGAGTACAAGACTCAGGAACGTATTCATCGCCGCGTAGCTGATCGGCGATTACTAGCGATTCCAACTTCATGAGGTCGGGTTTCAGACCTCAATCCGAACTGAGACCGGTTTTGATGAGATTAACTTCGCCTTGCGGTTTTGTAACTCATTGTACCGGCCATTGTACCACGTGTGCGGCCCAGGTCATCAAGGGCCATGCTGATTTGGCGTCATCCTCGCCTTCCTCCCAGTTATCCCGGGCAGTCCCCTGTGACATTTAAAACACAGGGCAAGGGTTGCGTTCGTTACCCGAATTAACGGTACGTCTCAAGACACGAACTGACGACAACCATGCAGCACCTGCCTGCATGTCTTGTGAAGGGCCCTAGTTTCTTAGGGCTTTCATGCAGGTTTCTAGACCTGGTAAGGTTCTTCGCTTGTTGTCGAATTAAGCCACATGGTCCACCGCTTGTGTGAGTCCCCGTCTATTCCTTTGAGTTTTAGTCTTGCGACCGTACTTCCCAGGCGGATTACTTAACGCGTTAGCTTCGCCACGTGAAGGGTCGACACTTCACATAGCCAGTAATCATCGTTTACAGCGTGGACTACAAGGGTCTTCTTGTAGAATTTTTATTTGCTCCGATTGCTCGGAGGATCGGACTATATCATTTTCTGAAATTTTTTATATTTAGCTCTTTTTACAGCTAACTGCTTTTCAACCACAGACATATTAAATCCTGTGAGTTGAGATATTTCAGAAATCCAGCGTTGTTGAAGAACGGGATCATTGTAAAGAATAATTGTTTTGGGCAACATATTTTCTACCTTTACATAAGGAAGGACAATTCGCAAAAACTTTTTAAGCATTTCTGTTGAACGAAACCATAATCGGTAATAACCGCCATCTTTGGCTGTTTTGCCGATTTTAACTTCTACGCCTAAAACTTTTTGCAGATATTTTGCTAATATCTTTTGCGATTCAAGGTTAAAACTATCAGTGCAAAGAACTCCTTGCCTAGAATTTTTTACCAATGAACCATCATCTAACCACCAAACTGCCAATGACAGCGGAGTTAAAAGATTTAACCATTTCCTTTTAATGCAAAGCTTGTTGCCTTTGTTTGTTAAAGAGTGGATTTCTGTGAGATTTTCTAATGCCAAACTTTGATATCTCAACTTTTCGTCCTCTTGTTCCCAAAAACATTTTTCGTTTGATATTTCTTTCAGTTGATTTACCTTCCAAAAGAAATAATCTTTTTGTTTTATGGAATGACGAAAAGAATATCTGGCATTTTTGTATTTGTCATTAATTTTTAATGACCCATCCCCCAATAATCCGCCTAAAACAATCTCCTTTACTTGAACTGACAAAGATGGCGCTATTTGTGCTATTGTTCGTCTCATAATTTTGTTTTTTTAATTATAACACAAATTTAGCCACCTTTCTGTCTTCCTTCTTCATAGTCTCTACGGGGTCAGTCTTATTTACTATTGACAAATAATAGTAAAAATATAGAAGAAAGGAGGTGCAATCATGGAAACGATTGCCCACCTAGCGGAAACATTTCCGCTAACCACCAGTTTCATAATGCTTTATGCCTGGTGGAAGGTTCATCAACTGCTCAAGAGAAGGTATGGCTTTCAATGGCCGCCCTCTCATGGCATTTGGTGAACAACATGGGGTATAATCGCTTCTCGCGGTTGTGCCCCTTTTTTATTTCTCCGAAATAAGCTGACTTCCCTCGGGATTATCCATTTTTACAAATGGGTTTCCCCGATACAGCTGGATGCGATTTCGATGTCACCATCGAAAAGGACACCATTTAGAGCAATTATAAAAATTGCTCAAGGATTTATCTAATCCTTTTTGCTACCCACGCTTTCGTCCCTCAGTGTCAGGGTCGTCCTAGTGATCTGCCTTCGCTTTTGGTGTTCCCGACGATATCAACGGATTTCACCCCTACTCCGTCGGTTCCGATCACCCCTAACGCCCTCTAGTATAGCAGTATTGAATGCATTTCAAAGGTTGAGCCGATGAGCTTTAACATTCAACTTACTTTACCACCTACGGACCCTTTACGCCCAATAAATCCGGGTAACGCTTGGGGATTCTGTATTACCGCTCCTGCTGGCACAGAATTAGGACCCCCTTATTCATGTAGTACTGTCTGTATACGCATCGCGCTATGCACGATGCTTTAAACTCTAAATTCTAGTATCTAAACTCTAAACAAATTCTAATATTCAAAATTTTAAATTCAAGACTTTTTTATGATTTTGATATTGTTTAGGATTTAGAATTTCGGATTTAGGATTTAAGCGTCACACGCAGTGTGATACGTACGCTTCCTCCTACATAAAAGAACTTTACACCCCGAAGGGCTTCTTCATTCACGTAACGTCGCTCCGTCAGGCTTTCGCCCATTGCGGAAGATTCTCGACTGCAGCCTCCCGTAGGAGTATGGCCCGTGTCGCAGTGCCATTCTTGGGGGTCGCGCTCTCACGCCCCCTACCCGTCATAGACTTGGTAGGCCGTTACCCTGCCAACTATCTGATAGGCCGCAGGCCATTCTTAAAGCCCCTTACGGGTTTACTCTTGCGAGACTATGGGAAATTACCCCGTCTTTCGACGAGCTGTGCCCCACTTTAAGGTATGTACCCACGTGTTACTAAGCCGTTTGCCGGTTGCCCTTGCGGGCCCCCTTGACTTGCATGCCGGTATCCACGTTACCAGCGTTCACCCTGAGCTAGGATCAAACTCTCAAAATAAATAATTAATCATTTAGTCAGAATATGAAAATAAATTTTCCTATCCCTTCTTCACTCATAATTATAACAGTTTGATTTACTACTCATGTTTTTAAATTCTTGCGAATTCAAAAACATTTTGAATAAACTACTAATGTGTTCCCACTTCGCCTTGCGGCTCCGCGGGATAATTCGAAACAACTTTAAAAAACTAATTTTTGGTTGTTTGTTGAATTTTAAAATGGTTTTAAAATTCAACTCAGTATTCAATTTTCAAAATACTTTCCATTCGGTGATCCGCCTTCGTCTGCTGACTTCGGCGAGACTACGCCCTTCTTCGAAAGGGCTAAGAAAAAACACCCGCGAAAGCATTCTATCTCTAAAATGTTTTCGCGGACGTTTAAGAAACAAACGTTGGGTTTTAGTTAAGTTTTTATTGAAGATAGTTTTACCCGGTCAAATAAATTCCTTCTGAATTTAATTTTGCTCTAGCAAAATTATTTGACTGGGTGAATTAATACTACATTCAGCTACAGTGTCCATTATAGTCAAAAGAATCCCTATGTCAATAGCCCCTCCAGTAGTTTATTATTTTTTGCCTTCTTCTGTCTAATGAATCTGAAGAAACAATGCCGGGTCCGTTTATGCAACCGCCGTCGCAGTTTAATATATCCAGTATTTTCATATCATAGTTCGCGATAAATTCCTGCAAGGATTTATTTGCTCTTGCTGGACCGGATATAACATCGTACTGTGGATCAGTAAATTTCTCCACTATCCCTGATGACTGCGATAGTCCGCCCGAAACCGGATATAGTCTGGTTTTTTTTGCTGAAATATCAAACGAAGTAAGCTTGTCTGCCCATTTAGGAGCAATGTTTTTTTCGTTAAAAATGTCCTGCAATTCCTTATATGTTATCGCCAGAATTTCCAGCTCCGGACAATCTTCTTTTGCTTCCATTTTTTTCATTAAACACGGACCAATAAAAACCTTTTTTGTTTTAGGATACTTCTTTTCAACAATCTTTGCGGTAGCTGCCATAGGAGAGTCAATTGGTGCTAAATATTGGGCTAGATATTGATATTTGGCCTTTACTAGTCGCACAATATTTGGACATGGATTTGTAATGTATTTCTTATCCGGGTGGAGTTTCATTAATGCTAACAGTTGTTTGTTTGTTTCTTCTGCTCCGCGTGCAACCTCGACAACATATTTAAAGCCTATGCGTCTCAACATGCCAACAATTTCCGGATATTTAAAAACAACCGGAAAAGACGGTGCTAGCATAGCCGTCATTTTCTCTTTTTTATTGATTGAATTAAGAAGCTCCGTTGCCCCTTCCGAAAAACCTGGCATAAGTTTTAAATATAATAAACGCAGTCAACCCCCCGACCAAAGCCGTAGCTAATTGATTAAGCCCCATTGCCTGTAAAAATACAGCCGGGACAATAGATAATTTTAAATAAATATTTGCCAACAAAAATAGAAACAAAAATTTTGTAACGGAGGAAATAACACTTGCGAAAATAAATCTACTTTTAGAAAATAGCTTTTTAAAGACTAATAGCAAGGTAAGATTCCCTAACCAGATAAACGGCAGAAAATACACCAGAAATAGCGTCAGTGGACCAAAAATTAAACCCCGAGCTAAAACGCCCAAGCTTGGCAGAATTGACAACGGTATAAAATACTTTTTTGGAAGGTAAATAGCTGTTAAAAATAAACAAGCATTAACCACGGTCCCAACAAGCCATTGTGGGTGTCCCAACGTAAATGGTGTAAAAAAAGCCAGTATAGACACCGAAGCAAAAACTAATCCCGATGTTAGCTCAGACAATTGAACCAGCAAACTTAATACTAAACTTTTTTCTTTTTCCATAACTTATTTAGCTTATTAATTTTCTTATTGTAACAAAAAAGCGCCGTGTCAACAACGCCATTTTTCTAGAATAGATCCTGCCAAGTCTTTTTTATAGACAAGGAGTCTCACGACTCTTTATTTAAGCTTTCTAATTCAGCCTTCAGTTTTTTAATTTCTGCCATTACCTTTGCAGCAATCGCTTCATATGTTTTGCGACTGTGAGGCATCGCCAGTTCCTTTGTAAGCGGGATAGGCCTTCCGAAGATTATCGATACCTTTTTTCCTGTCTCTGGAAATATACTTCCTTTCGGCCACACTCCAAAACTATCAACGTAAGCCGGAACAACCACCGTAGAGTGCGCATGACAAGCCATCATTCCAAATCCCGCCTTAGCTTCCTGTAGTTCTCCTGTTTTCGTTCTTGCGCCCTCAAGAAAAACAACGACCGCATTTCCCTGCTCAACCATTTCTGCAAGAATTCTTATTGGTTTCCTGTCAATAACGCCTCGTTTTATCGGAAAAGCGCCAAGTGACTTTATAAGCCACGAAAGAAACCTATTTTCAAAAAGCTCTGCCTTCGCGAGGTATCTCACGCTTCTGTTTGATATCGCCACTCCCAAAAAAGGAGGGTCAAAAGCGCTTGCGTGATTTGAGGCAATAATGAATCCGCCTTTTCGCGGAACATTTTTTAACCCGTAAACTCTAAGGCCCCATGCGCACCTGAAAGCGATGCTACACAAAATTCTGCATATATTATAGAACACCTCATTAAACGCCATGGTTCTATCCTTTCTTGGAAAAGAGCAAAAAAAATACAAATTTTACGTAGAAAAAATTCTTATCAATAACCACATCGCACCTTGCTTCGCTCGGACGAAATTTTCAATTTTTAATTTCCACTTTTTCAATCAACTTTCAATGTCTAAATTTTTGAACATCGGAAGTTAGAGAAAGGCATGTCGCACAATGAGCCGGAGAAAGGATTCCGGCCTTCGGCCTAGAACCCGTCGCGCCATAAATGTCGCTCTTTCAAAACCCACGGTTTTGAATAATTTCCTACACGGGGAGATACCCAATCTCCCCGACCCCCTCTGTGGGTTCGAATCCTGGTTTAGTATTTAAAAATGCCCAGCTAAGCTGGATATTTTTAAATATGAGCCGGAGAAAGGATTCGAACCCTCGACCCACGCTTTACAAAAGCGTTGCTCTACCACTGAGCTACTCCGGCAAATTACTTTTTATCGGTTAATTTTTTACTTACTTCCTGTGCTCTTCTTCTTACTTTATGCAAAAGAGAATCTATTTTTGTTTCGATCTTAACTACTATTATTTTTATCCAGAGAAGGAACTTGTGCAGGAAAATTTGTTTTTCAAAAAAAACGGAAATTTTCTGTACCCGGTTTTCTATGCTTAAAATAAATTTATTTTTTCTACCTTTGCTACCCCCGTTCTGCGGGAGAGTAGCCAAAACAGGAATCTTTCGCGCCAACATAAATATTAGGCCCCCTAAACTGATGACAAAAATAGAAAAAATAATTGATTCGACGAGCATTTGAAAAATGCGGGTACCCCGCCCTCTAAGCTACGTCAAAAGGCAGAATACACGAACTATTTACTGTCTAATTTGTTATTTTAATCGCCCGCAAATTTAGCATAGAGGGCGGGGTTTCGCTAAAGCTCAAATTTCGTATCTTGCGAAACGTTTAACTTCTATGTTCTCCCCCACCTTGCCGACCGTATCCTCAATTATGTTTTTTATTGTTTTCGCGTCGTCTTTTATCCATGGCTGGGAAAGAAGAGAGATTTCTTCTTTATATTTTTTGAGCTTTCCTTCAATAATCTGAGCTACGATTTTTCCCGGCTTACCCGAATTTGCCGCCTGCTCTTTGTATATTTTTATCTCTCCTTCCAAAAACTTCTCCGGAATGTCGTTTTCGGAAACGAACAACGGCTTCATTGCCGCAATCTGCAAACAAATCTCGTGAGCCAACTCTTTAAATTCAGGATTTTTGGCAACAAAATCTGTTTCACAGCGAACATCAAGCATTACGCCCAATTTTGCGTTTTGGTGCGAATAAATTTCTATTAAACCGGCTTTTGTTTCTCTTGAGGATTTTTTATTAAGTACTGCTTTTCCTTTAACCCTTAGAATTTCTTTAGCTCTTTCTACATTTCCCCCCGTTTCCTCCAACGCTTTTTTGATATCCATAGGAGAACTTCCGGTTTCCTCGCGGAGTTGTTTTATTTGATCTATATTAGTCATGAAATTTATAATTGCTATCGAGGAAAGAGTGAAAATCGTAATTTTTCATTCTGACCGAGTGACTCAATTATACAAAATGGCAAAGCCATTTTCTATTTTACCGCAGACTTGGAGCTTAGTACAACCTCCTTTATTTTTTCTAAAATATATTTTACAGATATAATGGCATCGTCATTGGCGGGAATAAGATAATCTGCTATTTCAGGATCAACGTTGGTATCGGTTATGGCTATAATTTTTATTCCTTTTCTTTTCGCTTCCTTGGCGCATGTAATATCCTTGTCCAACCCAAAAATAACTACGGCGTCCGGCAACTTTGCCATATTTCTAATGCCTTCAAATTTTGTCTTCAATTTAGCAAGCTCTCTGTCAAAAAGAAGTCTTTCTTTTTTTGTGTATTTTATAAGTTCGCCTGACTCCTTTTTCTTTTCCAGATCTTTAAAATAACTAACCCTCTTTTGAATTGTTTCAAAATTAGTGAAGGTTCCTCCAAGCCACCTTTCGGTAACATACGGAAATCCGCACTCCTCTGCCGCTTTTTGGACAATCATTCTTAACTGAATTTTAGTACCAACAAAAACCACCAACTTCCCATCTGTTACAAGTTTTGAAATAAAATCAAGTGCCTTGGTAAATTCTTTTGATGTTTTTTCTAAATCAAAAAGGTGAGTGCCATTTTTGACGCCCGAAACATATTGTTTCATTTTTGGGTGAAGCTTCGAGACTTTGTGCCCAAAAATAAGACCGGCAGCTTCCATTTCCTCCAAACTTAGCTTAATATCTTTTGCCATTTATAATAGAAGTTTTAATATAACCAATAGGGGCGCACGGCGAACATAACGGTTATACAAACCCACTTAAAGCGAGCTTTACTTCCTTGGTTTTAAAATTATTGCTTCTTTACTTTTACCTTCTTTTTTTTCGCAGGACCCTTTTTTGATAACCTTTCTTTGAACTTCTGAACCCTACCCAGCGTATCCATAACCTTTTCCTGCTTTGTATAAAAAGGATGGCACTTAGCGCAAACTTCAGTATCTATAACTTCTTTTACTGATCCAATAGTAAAAGTGTTGCCACATGCGCAGTGGACACTTGCTTTGGGGTAATATTTGGGGTGTATGTCAGATTTCATATTAATTTTTGTATGTTTATATATTTGTTATGCTACCATAAGTTTTAAAGTATTGCAATAACGACGTAGTGACCCAATTTTTAATTTTAAATTTTAAATTTTCAATCAATTTCTAAATATCTAAATTTATAAACAAAAAGGCGCAGGATTTTAACCGACGCCATCCTTCACAAAGAATCTTTAGGAACAACTTTTCCATTAGCTTTTTCAACAGCTAAGGTTTCGCCACAAGTAGGACAAATATACACCACTGCTAACCCCCTAGTTGTCTTCGTCATTTCAGAAAGGCATAACTCCCATTCGCATATAACACAGAATGCTACCCCTCCGAGCCTCAAGTCTCCCAATCTTGCGTTTGTTGCTACCGTTTTTTCAGATATTGTCGCTCCACCGCCTGCCATGTGTGATTTCCTTTCAGCTGATAAGCTTGAAGAGTTCCTTGTCGTTGATGTGTCCCATTTGGTCCATTTGCTTTTTCGCGTCCTCATCATCTCTAGCAAAAATTGGCCGATAAACTGTCGTCCATTGAGTGTCAAAGACCCCGGTCTTTACGCCTTCTTTTCCTACCACAAGATATCTGTTCATGTGAGACTCCTTATAAATGTGCCGATTTATTTGTATCATAACCTATTTCCAAAAGCAATATTTTATGGTATGCTTTTCTAATAACTATGAGTGACCAAACTGATTATACAAAATTTACTGCCGAGGATTGGAAAAATTACAAGCCGGAAATTCCGGAGGAAGAAAGCAAGTCTGAAAAACAGGCTGCGATAATCGAAATACGTGCGGGACAAGGCGGAGACGAAGCCGGTCTTTTTGCGCGCGATTTACATAGAATGTATTCTAGATATGGTCAAAAACAAGGTTGGAAGGAGCGAGCTTTAAATTCTAACATGTCGTCCATAGGAGGATATAAAGAAATTATTTTTGAATTATCCGGTGAAAATGTTTATGATCTTCTTCAAAATGAAGGCGGGGTGCATAGAGTTCAGAGGATTCCGGCGACAGAAAAGCAAGGCAGAGTTCACACCTCAACCGCAACAGTTGCCGTTTTATTAAAACCTAAAAAGACCGAGATAAATATAAGCCCCGCCGATTTACAAATTGATACATATAAAGCGTCCGGGCCCGGTGGACAATATGTGAACAAAACAGAGTCGGCAATTAGAATTACTCACAAGCCATCGGGGCTCGTGGTAACCTGCCAGTCTGAACGAAACCAACTTCAAAACAAAGAAACCGCTATGGCACTTTTGTCGGCTAGACTTTTACAGCAACAAGAAGAATCTGATTTATCAAAACTAACCGAAGAGAGGAGAGAACAAATTGGATGGGCAAAAAGATCTGAAAAAATACGTACATATAATTACCCCCAAAACAGAATAACTGACCATCGAATAAATAAATCCTGGCACAATCTTGAAACAATTGTGGAAGGAGACTTAGAACCAATTTTTAAAGCATTTAAAAAAATGCCAAAGTAAAATAAGCTTATTAAAAAACCGCGCGTTGTGCGCCGTTTTTAGTTGTTTTTGTTAAAATATCAAACTTTGACAACCTGAAGACATTGTTCCATCGTCAACAAAAGTTTGTATGCAAGTAGCTCTTTTATAAACGGAATTAGCATAAGCCGATGATCCACCATAGTATCTCGAAGCCGCCTTCTTCTCAGTGCTTTCGGTTTGCCCCCCCGCGCCCAAATCAGAAAGATACATTGCTGAAGCGGTGAAGGAATCCTTTATAGCCCAGGGATCTGGCGCTTTACCGAGAGTCGCTGTTAGCCGGTCTTGGAACAACATCCATGTTGAAGCTATAAATTGAGCGGGCCCCATAGCTCCTCCCCACCCTGTGGGCGAACCGCCAACATAAGCGGGTATCCAGCAGGAAACGGGTGTATCATAGGGATCACGTCCTAGAGCTGTCGTAATTTGTATAAATGGCGGAACATCTCTTGTGGGCTTCATGACGCGCATTATGGCTGCCCCTGTAGATATTTTTACGCCACTTCCTGTACTTGAATCTGTTAGCTTGCATTGTCCCACATTTCTTCCTATTGCCGACTCCTGGCTTATGATGGCCAGTAAAAAGGCCGGCCTAACACCAGTTATGGCTCCGACACCTTTGGCAACCTCCAAAGCTTCACCGAAGGTGGGAACTTTAGAAACACCCACCATTTGGAAAAGCATTGCATTAATTTTTGCCGCTTTTTGCTCAACTTCTTTCTTGTCCTTAAGTTGTTGTTGATATTGTGCCTCGGTCAGCCTCAGATATTTATCCTGCTCAACCTTGCTACTCTCATTTTGTTGTTTCTGCAATGCCTGAAAGGCAATTGTTTTTTGAAGCTGGTCCACGTTATCGCTCATTTTCCCTTGCTGGCTTTGTAAATAGGATTTCAGATTTATCATGCCATCCAGAAGATTACTGACTCGGGAGTTTAACCCATCCAGATAAGTTAAGTTATTAAAAAAATCTGACAGGTTGCCTTCCAATAAAATCACGAAAGACGGTTTTTGGTCTTCCTCGTAAACCGTTCTTAAAATAGTCTCTATTTGGTTTTGGGAATTTAAAATATCATCCGATGTTTGGGTTATTGATTTCTGTGTATCAGTTATCTGTATATTCAAATCCTTCACCATAATATTCCCCTTGTTTATATCGGCAGTCAATCCCTGGATTTTTTGTTTCAGCGAACTTATTTTGTTTTGAAGCGTGTTTTTTTGCGCCGAGGTTTTGGTAAGATCTTGCTCTATCTGGTTTGACTGCTCATCGTAATAATCTGCACACTTCTTAAGTAATATTTTACAGTCGGCTGCGCTTAAACTTGGGCAACCATTAACTGATTCGGTAAGCGTGGCACACTGCGCCTCCAAATCCTCAGCTAAAACCTGCGGGCTGCCTGGCAGACAAAACCCAATCGATATAAGTGCCAAAAACACCAGTAAAAGAAATATGTATTTTTTCATTTTGTATCTTAGTTTCCCTGACCTATTATCCCTTTTTTTTGTCAAAAATAAAAGACCCTTTTTTCCACAGGGTCTTTTATTTAAGGTTTAACTATTATTATTTTTTGTCTGCTGGTTTTGCCACGCTAGAGCCCTTAGGGGAGGCGAGTTCGTCATCTACAACATCTTCTTGTTTCTTTTCTTTCTCTACCTTCTCCACATCTTCCACCTTCTCTTCAATTTCTTTTGCTAATTCCTCCTCAACGTTTTCAGGAGGTAAAACAGAGGCAACAATTTCATCCGGCTTTTCCAGAACTTTTACATCTTTAGGCAGAATTAAATCTTTTACCAAAATATGGTCTTCAAAAGTGTTCAAGCCGTCGATGGAAACCTTGATTTCGTGCGGAAGGTTTTGTGGAAAAGCTTTTACCTCAATCTCGGAAATGTTTTTCACCAGGGTTCCGCCAAGATCCTTGATAGCCAATGATACTCCTTCAAAAACTAATGGAACTCCAACCTCCACTTCTTCTGTTGCAGACGTTTCAAAAAAATCAATATGTATAAATTCATCCGTAACTGCATCCCTTTGCAGATCGTGCACCAACACAAGTCTCTTTTCCTTGTCGCCCTCCACGTTAAACTCTAACAAAGAGCTCTCTCCGGACTCTCTTAAGACGTGCTGAAAATCTTTGTAGTCAACGTCGATTAAAATGTTTTTTATTTTATGGCCATATACAACAGCCGGAATTCTACCTGAGTTCTTTAATATCCTTGTTTTTCTGCCCGTTTCCTTTCTAATTTTTGCTGATAGTTTTGTCATGCGTAGCAATGATAACCCCGCCTTCTAAGCAGTCGCAAAAATACGAGGTTAAACAAATTTTATTATGAAACATCATCGAATTACAAATTTTTTACGAATTATTCGTATATTCGTACTGATTCGTTATTCGTTGATGGTTATTATTTCTCTATATGAATACACTGTGCCGGGCATGCTTCCTCGGCTGCCTGCGCACATTCTGTTTTTTCCACTTCAAGCTCCTCCATTTCGGTTGCGACAGATCCTATAAGGTGGGCTTTTCCGTTGTCTGCCATTTCAAAAAATTTTGGGCAGATGGCCGCGCAAGAACCGCATCCGATGCATTTTTCTACTTCATGTTTTATTTTTGCCATTGCTTTCATCGGCTGAGAATAACAAAAATGAGCAACCGCTCAAATTTGCAACCACAGCTGATTTAATATATTAGTATATTTTACTTAAAATGTAAACCCCCGTTAGAGGTTTGCAAGCATAAAAACTACTTTTTAGGATAAAAATGGCTTAATGGTTAATCTGTGGCTATGAAAGTTCAAATGAACTTTCATAGCAATATATTTCCTTGCAAACCTCTAACGGGGTAAATACTTATGCCTTATTTGCGCTTCCAAACAACTCTATTTTTAATCCAACAACTTTTTCAACCGAATTTTTTGCATCTGTTAAAAATTTATAGGGCGTCACCTCTTCCGGGTTATTATCCAAAAACCTTCTTAAATTTCCAGAAAAAGCCAACCTTAACTCTGTGTTTATGTTTATTTTTACAATGCCCCTTTTTATAGCTTCCCTTATGTCGTCTTCTGGGGTGCCCGATCCCCCGTGCAAAACGATTCCTATGCCACCTATTTTCTCCTTTATTTTTTTCAATAAATCTATCCTTAGATTAGGACAAACACCAGAAACATCCATCCCGTGGAATGTCCCAATACTTACAGCCAGCAAATCCACGCGTGTTGCCTTTACAAATCTTTCGGCGTCTTCTGGCTTTGTTAAATCCTCCTCTTTTATTTCAAATTTTTCCGAATAAAGTTTTGATGTATCCGTGCCTATTCTGCCCACTTCTCCCTCCACTAAAACTCCTTTTTTCTTGGCATATTTTACAACCTCTTTCGCAGTTTTTATGTTTTCCTCTAAAGGCATTTTTGAGCCATCAAAATGCACCATGTCATAACCGGCGTCAATGGCTTCTTCTAAATACTCGAAGGACTTCCCATGATCTAAATTAAGGAATATTGACAGGCCTGTCTTTTTTCTGATAATATCCCTCAATGCAACGGCTTCCTGCAAACCAAAAAACTTACTTTCGCCCTCCGAAGTTCCCAAAATGATTGGCGATTTTAGCTTTTCTCCAGCAGAAACAATTGCCTTCATTTGGGTAAAATCTGAAAAATTAAACTGGCCAATGCCAAATCCCTCTTTTCGCGCTTTTTCAAGATAATATTTTATATTTTTCACGGCCTTGTGAGCGAGGCGAACAAGGTTGCTTCGGAAATTAGACCCAGATATATATAACACATTTTGGGTCTAATTTACGTTGAATACCTTATCGGCTCCCTTATTTTTGTATACATAGATTATTTTTTCCACATTCCTCCTTTGAAACTTTTGCTCTTTGAAATTCCGCGTTTTTATCTAAAAGCCCCGTCTTAGCGCCAACCTCGGTCAGATTTGCTTCGGAATTAGCAAGACCTAGCTGTATAGATTTCTCAATATCTCCATTGCTCCTAATATATTCTGATAGAAAACCTGCTGCAAATGAATCTCCTGCTCCCGTTGTATCAACGATTTTTCTATCATCAAGAGGCAGAGCTGAATAAAGATATTTTCCATCAGAAACCACCGTCCCCTCTCCTCCTTTTGTCATAACCGCTATCCCAGGACATATCTCATCAATTTTCTTAAAAATTTCAGTTTCCTGCTGGAATGGAATTTTTGTTAAATAAGATGCTTCTTCTTGGTTTAAAAATAAAATATCAACTTTCTGTAAAATGCTCTTTAGTTTTTCGTGCGGTAATGATAATTGTTGTATGGAAGGATTAATAGCTACCTTAATATTGTTCGTTTTTGCAAAATCAACAATTTCACCAAACGAGTCGCACAATAGGCCCGCTAACGGAGCTATATAAAACCACTTTGTTTTTCTTATTTTTTTCCATGGTATGTCCTTTGAATTTACGTCGTCAGAGGCTCCTCTATAAACAAGAATTGTCCTATCTTCTCCGGTGTTAGAAATTATAACTGAGGTATTAGTATGCTTTTCTTTCTTTTTGACTATAAATCTCGTATCCACTCTTAGGTGTTTTAACTCCCTGACTATTTCAAGACCCGAAATATCAACTCCGATTCCACCGCAAAAAGCTGTCCTAAAACCCTGTTTTGCAAAAGTAGCAGCGGTGTTTGTTCCACCTCCACCCGACAAAAAAGTAATATCTTCAACGTTTATTTTAGAACCCAAAGCAAGACAAATTCCTTCGCCCGTTTGAAAATCACCCTCATTTTTCAGAATTTTAAACGCTTTAGATTTTACGTGAATGTCCTGTGCCGCTGATCCAAAAGTTATAATATCGTACATAAAATTTATATCTTTTATATTCTTATTAAATCTCAATACGATACTCACATGAAGTTACCCCATTATCTCCTCCATTCTGATATCCAATTCCACAAGGCTGATTGTCTCCTTCAAGTGCCCAACATATATGATACTGGGGTACCCCTCCGTCAGCATCAAATAAAAAGTAATACCCTCTGTATTCTAGCTCTCCTATAACCTGTTTATCTGCCGGCAAACTGGGGAGATACGGCTGTATCTCTGCGTTAATAGCATCACATCTTGGCGCAGTTATAGTCCAACAATCGGGCTCGTCATAATTTCCCAAACAACATTGATCCATTATTTGAGCTGGAGGATAAACTCCATTTTCGAGAGCATACATCGCAAAAGCGTCTACATAGGCTTTTATATCGCTATTGCGCTTCGTGTTTTTCGCCTTTGCTATATACCCAGTCACCCCCACCAACACAATTGCCGATAGTATAGCGATAATGGCGATTACCACAATTAATTCAATTAACGTAAATGCTTTTTGTCTGTTCATGGGGCTATTTACTTAATAACTTTTTCTCGGTTTCGGCGATTGCTATTTTAGTTTTTAAAACTGAATCAGGGTTTAATGAAATTGACTCAATTCCTTTTTCTACCAAAAACTGTGCAAAGTCAGGAAAGTCGCTTGGACCTTGCCCACAAATACCAATATATTTATTGTTATTTTGGCATACTTTTATCGCTTCTTCAATAAGCTCCTTTACTGCTTCGTTTTTCTCATTTCCAATTGAAGATAAATTAGCATTGTCTCTGTCTAGCCCCAATGTTAGTTGTGTTAAATCGTTTGAGCCAATTGAAAATCCGTCAAATATTTCTAAAAACTTTTCAGCCAAAATTACATTTGCCGGGATTTCGCACATGACATAAATCTTACCTTTTACGCCGTTTTCTCTTATAATTTGCACTACCTTTTTCCCTTCGTCCAGCGTTCTGCAGAATGGAACCATAGGTATCACATTGTCTAAACCAAACTCACCGCGAACCTTATCCATTGCCCTACATTCTAAAACAAATGCATCTTTAAATCTTTTATCATAATATCTTGATGCTCCACGAAATCCAATCATCGGATTTTCTTCTTCGGGTTCGTAGGCTTCTCCCCCCAATAAAGAACGGTATTCGTTGGTTTTAAAATCGGAAAATCTTACAATTACGGGTTTTGGGTAAAATGCTGCGCCGATTAATCCAATTCCTTCTGCTAATTTATCAATATAAAACTGAACTTTATCGTTATAACCAAGAGTTAGCGCGTCAATTTTTTTCTTTAATGCTGGCTTCAATGTTTTATAATTAATTAACGCGTTTGGGTGAACCTTTATAGAATTTATAATTATAAATTCTTCGCGGGCCAATCCTACGCCATCGTTTGGTATAAAGCTTAAATTAAAAGCGTTTGACGGTTCGCCAACATTCATTAAAATTTTCGTTTTTGTTTTGGCAATATTAGAAATGTCCGTCTTTTTAATTTCAAAAGGAATTATTCCTTCGTAAACCTTACCCCCTTCGCCCTGCGAGCAATCTATTGTAACCTCTTGCCCAGATTTTATAATTTTTGTCCCATTTCCAGAGCCCACAATTACGGGCACTCCAAGCTCTCTGCCAACAATTGCTGCATGGCAGTTATGAGCTATTAGGGGCGTTAATTTACTTGTAAAAACTAAATAATTATGATTATCCTCAACTTCTATATCGTAAACATCCTGTGTGCCCATATTTTCCAATAAATTCACGCGAAACATTTTAAGGTCTGATTCAACAATTTTTGTCAGCTCATGATTTTCCTGCTGTCCGGCAATCATAGGTATAAGATTGCTTTTTATCTTATTTCCATCGATAAGTAAATTATTATCAACGTATGGCCTTATTCTTCCCAAAAAGTTTACCTTTTCAATAATGTCACTTAACAACTGTTTCGAGGAAAATAAATTAATTCCAAATTTTGTCCTATCCAAAATTTCTCCTTTGACTCTTTGAGCATATTTAAAAATTTCAGAAAACTTATCTAGCAGTTGAACATTGTGAATATCTCGATTTTTCGTAACCTGAAAAGCAATCTTTAACTTTAGGCAGGCGGTAACTATTGCCTCAAGCAAAAATTCTTCGGAACAAAAAATATTTATTTTTTTATTATATTTATTGTATGTTCCATCCCCATCGATTACTCCGGCCAAAAAATTATACGCTGCTTCCTCCGAACCGTTAAGAACCTTCTGGGTAATTTCCTTTTCGAATTCCTTGACCTTTATCGCTATTTCCTTGCTATAACAACGATAGGCGTTGGCACTTCCAATAACATCTTTCCCTCTTATTTTCCCTGTCGAAATTTTTTTCTCACATAGACGAAGGTCGTATCCAAAACAATTCTTCATACAACTGGTCATCTTTTCAATAAATTGCTTCTTCTCAACCGTCGGCTTCTGAATAAACTGAACCTCTCCATGCGTTTTTGAAATATAAACGCTTCCATCAGTTGCAATTCCTCCCAGCAAATAAGCCAGGTCGCTGCTAAAATTGTTACTTTCAAATGAAGGTATTTTAGAAACAGATGTTAGATATTCTTTTTGTTGCAAAATATCTTTTAACTCCTTAAAAACTCCTATTCGTTTCTCAAATGTAAAAAATTTGTGATCTTCTGTTGAAATTAAATTATTATCAGCCATTCTGCCAGTTTGCGATATTGCTGTTTTTACAACCTCCGCCTTTTTCTGAAAACCGTTCACAACCTTCTTCCACTCAAGGCTCAAACTATCTTCCTTTAAAGACAAAACACTTATCTCTTTGTTTTTGTACTCGCAGACAATTTCCTTTATCGGCAAAAATCCGATGTTTGTCAGGATTTTCGTGTCTCCGTAAAAACAAGTTCTTCCCCCAGAATCTGTAACAATAGCAGCCGCTAATTTCATTGCCGGCACCCAGTCTGGGTCGGTGGCTTTTGTAACTAAAACTTCTCCTTTTTTAAATTTTTCTATATCTTTTACACTCAATATTTTATTAACCTTGCCGGAACCAATTTTGCTTCCAACGCTCATTCCGTTTGCTATAACCTTAGCGGATTTATTTTTTAAAACATAATCTTCTAAAACCTTTAAATTCTTTTTACTCTGAACGGTTTCTGGACGCGCCTGTACAATATATAATTTTCCATCCCGGCCGTCTTTTGCCCACTCCATATCCATAGACTTATGATAGTGCTCTTCTATAATCATTGACCATTTGGCAAGATTTAATATCTCCTCATTGGTTAAAACAAAATTTTCTCTTTCTTTTTTTGTTGTAGCAATATTTTTAGTGCTGGCCACCCCAGTTTTCCATGTAACGCCGGGCGTTACATAAACCATTTTTATCAATTTAGCCCCAACCTTTTTCTCAATTACCGGTTTAAAACCTTTTTTTAATGTTGTTTCAAAAACATAATATTGGTCGGGCTCGACCATTCCCTGCACAACATTTTCTCCTAACCCATAACTAGCATTTATCAAAACAACATCTCCAAACCCCGACTCTGTATCGCAAGAAAACATAACTCCCGATGACCCCAAGTCAGACCTGACCATTTTTTGCACACCCACAGACAATCCGGTTTTTAGCTGATCTAATTTCATTTCTTCTCTATAAAAAATTGCCCTGTCTGTAAAAAAGGAAATAAAACATTTTTTTACCGCGCCTAGAAGATTTTCTGGCCCAGCAATGTTTAAATATGTTTCAAACTGGCCAGCAAAAGAAGCGTTTGGCATGTCTTCTGCCACACCCGAAGTTCTTACGGCCACGTCTGTGCTTTCCTCGTTATATTTTCTGGAAAGCTCGGAATACGCCAAATTTAATTCTTTCTGCAAATTTTCCGGAAAGGTAGATATAGAAATTGCATTTCTAACTTTTTTTCCAACTTCCTGAAGGCTTTTTATATTTCTAGCGTCTAAACCACTAAAAGCCTCCTCCAAAATTTTGTCCAGCCCGTTTGCTCTTACAAATTCCCAATAAAAATTGGCTGTCAAAGCAAAACCAAAAGGCACATTTACTCCCTGTGGGACAACAGCTTTTGTCATTTCTCCCAAAGACCCATTTTTGCCTCCAACTAAAGGCACATCTTCAATTGTTATTTCATTAAACCACAATATACTCTTTTTTGGTTTTTCCATTTTAAAACTAATTAATTGTTTTAATTATTTTCTGGGCGATTGCTAATTCTTCGTCGGTTTCAATTGCCAAAACCTTTGTTTTTCCAAGTATCGTTAGATTTTTACAGACCATATTCCGAGTAATCTTAAGACCAGAACCAATAGAACCTGTAAATACCAAAACATCACATCCACCTAAAATTGCAAAATAACTTCCTATATATTTTTGAATTGAATAAACAAGCACGTCCAGCGCTAATTTATATTTTCTATCGCCTAATTTTACTTTTTCCAAAACTTTCAACATATCGCCCTCTCCGCAAATGCCTTTCACGCCCGAATCTTTATTTAAAATTTCTTCTGCTTTTTCTGCTCCATATTTTTTGGCAATTTCCAAAATAATTCCCGAATCCATATTTCCTGCTCTTGTCATCATCACTAACCCCTCCATTGGCGTAAAACCCATCGAAGTATCAATAACTTTGCCATTCTTAATGGCCGTAATACTAGATCCACCCCCTAAATGACACGTTATGATTTTTAACTTGTTGTAGGGCTTCTTGAGCGCTTTCGCGGCCATTTTTGCTACATATTCGTGAGAAATACCATGGAACCCATACCTTCTGAAACCGAATTCATTTTTTATGTTTTCGGGCAGGGCATAAGTGTAAGCAACCTCCGGTAGCTCGCTAAAAAACTCTGTATCAAAAAAAGCAATGTTGAGCACGCCCCTAAAAATATCGTGGCAAGCTTTTATTCCTAAAACGTTGTAAGGATTATGAAGGGGGGCTAAATTATTTAATTTTTCCAGATCGGCGACGTTTTCTTCAGTAATTTTTGTAGGTTTTATAAAAATTTTATCGCCATGTACCACCCTGTGGCCTATCAAGGAGATATTTTCCCTTGCTAGGCCATCCAGTTCGGTTTTTAGTGTTTTTTTGTAATCCCGTGCATCTAAAATTTCTGTCTTATTACTCTTAATAAGTTTAAGACTGTCGCCTGGCGACGAGGGCGCTTCAAATAATTTCCATTTTATTGACTGGCTTCCGCAGTTCAAAATTAAAAGCATAAAGATATGAAAAGCTAAAAAATTAACTCCCCTATTGTTTTTTGATTTATGCCAGCGGAGTTCCCTTCGTCTGTGTCTATTTGCACGGAAAGCTTATAATCATTTTTTACCCTTACGATAACATTTTCAAAAACAACTCCACGCTCACCGCTAATTTTTACAGAAATAATATCTCCGGTTTTCAATTTCAATTTTTTCGCCTCTTCTGTCGCACAATGGAGATGCCTTTTGGCAATTATTAATCCCTCTGACAACTCAACTCTACCAGCTGGACCGGTCATTATAACCCTGGCAGAACCTTTTAGGTCTCCCGACAACTTCAATGGGATTTCAACCCCCGAGCCCGCACCATCTGTTAAACTTATTTCGACCTGCGTTTGTTCTCTCACGGGCCCTACCACTCTAACTTTTTCAAATTTATTAGATCCAAATTCAATGGCTACAGTTTCCTCGCATGCAAAATCAGAAGGCTGTGAAAGGTCCCTTAATTTTGTTAGCTCATATCCTGCCCCAAAAAGCTTTTCTAAATCCCTTTGCGATAAATGACAATGCCTAGCAGAAATCTCCACCGGCACACCAATTTTCCGTTTTCCAAACATGTTAGTTAATTATAATTGCTAGCGATGGAAAAGTAAATGAATAGTAATTTATTTGCCTTGACCGAGCGCCGGAATTATATGAACAGCGCGCCGTTCATATACTATTTAATTGGTAAGAAAACAAAAAAGCATCGCACTCGTGCGCGATGCTTCAATATCCCACTTATAGTTTTTTGCCTACGAATTCTGCGAATTCAGCCAGCCGACAACTGTATCCCCATTCATTGTCGTACCAGCCGATAACTTTTACCAGGTTGTCTTTTACCATCGTTTCCTCTGCGTCAACAATTGACGAATATGTATCTCCCTTAAAATCTGTTGAAACTAATGGTTCTTCTTCAACTCTTAAAATTCCTTTGAAATGCTTTTCTGAAGCTGCTTTTTTAAAAGCTTTATTTACTTCTTCTTTTGTGGTTGATTTTTTTACCTCAACAACTAAATCTAAAATAGAAACAGTCGGAGTTGGAACCCTAATTGCAATTCCGTCTAATTTACCGTCTAATTCCGGAATCATTTTTCCAATAGCTTTTGCTGCTCCCGTTGAAGTTGGAATCATATTTATTGCAGCCGCTCTGGCCCTCCTTAAATCTTTGTGGGGCAAGTCCAAAATTCTTTGGTCGTTTGTATAGCTGTGAACAGTTGTCATAAAACCCTTAACAATTTCAAATTCGTCGTTTAAAACCTTTGCGATTGGAGCCAAACAGTTTGTTGTGCAAGATCCCATATCCATCACGTCAACCTTATCAATATCAAAAGTATCGGAATTAACTCCCAAAATAAAGCCCGGCAAATCTTTTCCCGGAGCTGAAACAATAACCTTTTTGGCGCCAGCTGTAATGTGTTTTCTTGCGCCCTTGTCGGTCGTAAAAAATCCTGTGCACTCTAAAACAATATCAACTTTCAATTCTTTCCATGGCAATTTTTCGGGATCTTTTTCCGCCAAAGCCAAATATTTTTTCTCTCCAACAATAATTGAATCTTCTGTTGCGCTTATTTCTTTTCCGCCCGCTTCGCCGCGAGGCGAGTAGTTACCATAGTTTGAATCGTGCTTTAGAAGATGAGCAAGAGTTTTGTTGTCTGTTAAGTCGTTAATTGCCACAACCTCTAAATCAGGATGAGATTGCTCAATATTTTTAAAAACCTGCCGACCTATCCTGCCAAAACCATTAATTGCAACTTTTATTATCATAAAAGAATTTTTAATTTCCAATTTTTAATTTTTAAATAATATCTTAATTTATTAATTTTTTAAAAATTAGAGCATTAAAAAATTATTTATAAAATTAAAAAATTAAAAACTATAAAATTACGAGCCAATTTTGAGTAATCGGTCTATTTTTTCTTTATCAAAACCCACTATAACTTCCCCATCTATCTCAATCACAGGAACTCCCATTTGTCCGGAGTCTTTTATCATTTTTTGAAGCTGTTTTTCATCCTTTGAGACATCAATATCCTCAAACTCTTTTCCATTTTTTTTTAAATAAGCCTTTAATGTCTTGCAATATACGCAGGTAGGCGTGGAATATATTTTAGTCATATGATGATTGAAAAGATTTATTTTTTTTATTGGACGGGGTCACAATTGGCTCCCGTAGCCCCTGAACTTCCGGCGCTTGCTGCAGTGGCACTCGAATAGGTTGTAGAGAAGGATGTGGCTGCCTGGGCAGTATTTAGTTGGGTAGAACAGAAATTAGGTTTTGTATTAGATGCCTCACAAACAATGGTTTTTATCTCGTCAGATGATCTTGCACTACCAAAGACAGGGCTGTTGTCTGATGCAAACTCGGAAGTTTCTATTCCATTTACAATAAGTGTAGGAGAACCGGAGACACCATACTGGTTAGCTAAATCAAAGTCTTTTTGGGCATATGCAATTCCTCTGCTCGGGGTCGAAATGCAGGCATTTAATTGAGACGAACTCACACCCGTAGAGGTCTGGCATCCTGCGGTGTCACCAGATTTCATTTGGCAGGAAACATATTTCCAGTATTTAGTAGGCTGTTCTTCTCGGATGCAAATTTGCCTTAAGTTTTCCTGCGCCTCTGCGTCACCGTGCATAGAGGTTATTGTGCTTCCGGAAACATCTCCGATATATTTAACATTAACATATTGGGCCAGTGTCGGAACGCTGTTAATTGCATCAGCAATCATTCTCTGCATTTGGAGCCCAAAAGGACAACGGGAGACTACAAATGCATCTACTACGGGCTTATCTGATTTTTGAATAGCAGCTATTATTTCTTCGGCTGTTTTCCCTGTAGTCGAGCCAGTGGTGGCATCCTGGCTTGAACTGTCCGGCGTGTTCCCACTCATATCAAAGGCTTGCGGAAATAAAAGTTTTCCGTCTTTTGTAGCATAGGAGTCAAATTGGGATTCCCCAATTTTTATTGTGATTTTAACTATTCCTGATTCCCCCGCTACTGACACCATTGCTGCGGGTGTATCTGAAAGATTGTTATTATTTATGTAATCAATCGCCTTTTGCGCTATTTTATCATTAGACATACCAAAAATACTTGGCAAGGAAAAATTTGGGTTTGAATCGGCGTAAATTAGACCACCAGTAATAAGAATTCCAACAACGGCTATAATTACAAGTATAGTGTTTTTATTCATTTTTTTTATTCTGTCAATTATCTGATTGAAATCGAGCATATTCTTAATATTATTGCTAATTTTTAATCACTGATTGTCGTGGTTCAACTATTAGCGACTAACTACCGGCAATTTTTTAGTTTTAATAAATCAATTGTAATATAAAATAAAAAAAAGTAAACAATACTATGAAAGCATCTTAACATATCCCCCATCCTCAAGCTCATACCTTATAAGGGTGCCAAAAGGAAGTTCTATCTCTCCAAATTTTTTATCAGATATATTTTCAATATACTTTATAAGCGCTCTTAAACTATTATGACTTGCGACAAGCAATACGTTTTTTCCGTTTTTTAGATCTTTTTCTGCATACTTTTTGAAAAAAGGAATAACTCTCTTGTATACATCTTTTCCGCTTTCTCCCCCTGGAGGCGCCACATTGAAGCTTCTTTGCCATTCCTTTACTTTTTCCTCTCCATATTTTATTTTTATTTCTGTTTTATTTAAACCCTGAATTTTACCATAATGCCTTTCATTCAGTTTTTCGGACACATAAGCAGGAACGTCATTTTGGCTTATATCGTTAAAATTACCCCATTCCTGCATTTTTCCGCCGTCTAAATGTATAAAAAACGGATATTTTACGTCCACGGCCTCAAAAATTCGGGCAACCGTATCCATGTTCCTAAAAAGAGAGGACGTATAAGCAACATCTATCTTCTCCTGAAATATTTGCTTTGCTAAATCAATTGCCTTAATCGCTGCGTTTTTTGCGATGGGGCCGTCAGTCCATCCCGCAAAGCGATTATCTAAATTCCATTGAGATTGTAAGTGACGTACCAAAAATAATTTAGCCATATAATTTAGTAGCGAGGAAAATGATTTGAAGCGTACCCTGCAGGCAATTTTGCAAGGTTCCGCGAAGCGGAAAAATTGCCGAAGCCTGAGTGAGTTGCGCGCTGGCGCAACAAACGCTAGCGAAAAATCATTTACCGAGCGTTATTTTATTTCTTGTTCAATTTCTAATAACCGGTGGTATTTACACATCCTCTCTTCTTTCGCAGGAGACCCGGCTTTTAAAAAGTCTGCTCCAGCCCCCACAGCTAAATCAGCAATAAAATTATCCATTGTCTCGCCCGATCTATGGCTTACAATTGTTTTCCAACCGAATGACTTTGCCATATTTGACGCCTCAATTGTTTCCGAAACCGTTCCTATTTGGTTTAATTTCAAAATAACTCCATTACAAGCCTGTTTATTGTGTGCCTCCTTAATTCTCTTTATATTTGTTGTTGTAAGGTCGTCTCCTACTATTATAACTTTTTTTGATAAATCTTTCGATATTTCTTCAAAACCTTGCCAATCCTCTTGTGAAAAAGGGTCTTCAATAGAAATTATCGGAAATTCGTTTACCAGGTTTTTATAAAATTCGATCAATTGAGACCTAGTTAACTCACTTTTTTCCAAAACATACTTTCCATTATTATAAAACTCAGAAGCTGCGCTGTCTAGTGCAAATTTTATATCACTTTCGCCCTCAGCAGCGCCCCTTAACAAAAACAAAGCCCGCTCCACGGCATTAATTGGCGGAGCAAATCCTCCTTCGTCTCCAAGATCCAAATGCTCTTTTCCAAAATCTTTTTCAATTTCTGTTTTTAGTTTATTAAAAATTTTATTACAAACAACTAGGTTTTCCGCGATAGTTTCTTTGTGCGGGACAATCATAAATTCCTGAATATCTAAATGTGGTTCTTTGTGCACGTGCTGTCCTCCGTTTAAAATATTAAACATTGGCAACGGAATTTTAATCTCCTCACTCCTGTGCGTCGGAGCACAGGAGTGAGGAGACGAAAGCTCAAAAATGTGCCGGTACAAAGGAATCTTTTTAGCAACAGCTCCTGCTCTGCAAACAGCCAGCGAAACACCCAAAATAGCGTTAGCTCCCAGCTTCGATTTATTTTCTGTTCCATCCAAATCAATCATTATTTTATCAATCTCCTGTTGATTTAATACGTCTTTGCCCTTAAGTTTGGGTGCAATAATTTCATTAATATTTTTTATTGCAGTTAAAACTCCTTTTCCATCAGCGTCTCTTAATTCCAAAGCCTCGTTTTCTCCGGTTGAAGCTCCGGATGGTACAGAAGCCGTAAAAATCCCCTTCTCCGTTTCCAGCTCCACTTCAACCGTGGGCCTCCCCCTTGAATCTTTAATTTCTCTAGCTATTATCTCTTTAATTTTACTCATGATTTAATATAGTTTCTATAAATATTTTACTTCTTTGCGCGGACGGACAAAGAGAAACCTAAGGCCACCACGCCAGAACGCGTTGGGACCATTGACGCCGCAGTCGAGGCAAAGTTCACTCCCAGTTCGGTACAGGCTGAACGCGCCGTCCAGCCCGTTTGACCCAATGGGTTCCATCGCCAATATAAGAGATTCTCCATCCTGTTGGTCTTTATATTGTAAACGTAACTGTGCGCCAAGCTCGGCTGGACAAAGCTCTAAACCAAACTTTTTAGCTCTGGCGATGATCTTACTGTATCTTGCGCCCCTGGGAAGCCTTAATGATTCCACGGAAAAAGAAACAACTTCATATTTTTGTTTTTCTTTTGAAAATACTGTTCTTCCGAGTATTCCTTTGGCAGAGTCGCGGGTTTTAAATCCCGCTTGTCGTAGAGCATCCTCCGCCTCTTCGGCGCTCTTAATGTTCGGGTCGGTTTCAATTGTCCGCCAAAAAACTTTCTTCTCCGGAAACTTTTCGTAAATATATTCAACGGTTTTCGGCAAAAGATTCGTGATTTTAGGATTCCACTCGCCAATGTACGCGACCGTGTCCGGCTTAATTTGGTCTTTATTAAATGCAACCTGCTCAATACGGCATCCGAAAAAAATCGGCAAATCTTTTTCCACGTATCTTAAAGAGCGTATTTCTTCAATTCTCGGGTCTTTTTGATATCCAAATCCGTCAATTTCCCCGTCCATTTCATACAAAAATCTTAATTCTTCTTTTGTGAGTTCGTCACCCTTTTTATTCTTCCTTTCAATATCTGTTAACTGCTTCATGTCACCAACCTTCTTTTCATATTTTTCGGCTCCAGGAAGCTCTTTCATTTTTTCTTTGGCAACATCTGTCATAACTCCTTCCAGGTTTTGGTCTTTATCAATTCCTCTGACTTCGGCGATTTCTCCGTTTTCCATTCTGATAGCCACACGGGGAACATTTTCTCCTTTTTTATTTTTGGTATAAAAAACGTGAAAATCCCCTGTTCCCAATTGGGCTTGTGCAACTCCTTCGCCGGCTGTACACCATCCGGTTCCGTGTCCCTGCAAGGACTTGTATAAAGGTTCTGCGCCGCTTCCTTGCTCGTATTTCACCCACCCTCCTTGAATATTTTCTTTATCCTCTTGTGTTGCAGGGGTTATTTTTTCAATGGCGTGGGCATACAGTTTACCAAAATTAGCTGTTTTTAAAAGTTTTTCCCACTTCTCGTCTGTTGCGCCGTCTTTTGTTTCTTTTTTGTGTGATTTTTCTATCGCATCCAAAACATAAGCCAATGCCTCTCGGTTAATATCCGGAAATGGCGCGGTTGTTCCCTTGCTTCTTTTTTTAAATTCTTTTTTCTCTTTATCGTATTCTGACAGTTTGGTAACGCTCCTAAAAGCAAAATATTTTAGCCAATTAGGATATGTTGCGTCGACCGACCCCAAATAATCCACCCAAGCGTCTAAACTTTACGTTTGATCGTGTATAATAGTTCCAGCCATTTGCTCTCGCATCAGTTTTGTGATTTCAATGTCCCCGTGCCCCTGCTCTCTGGCAATTTGCTGTTGGTGTTTAAAATAACTTTCCCAAGATTTATTTCTTGGATTGTCCAGATTTTCCGTATCGGGCGGTTCAATTATAAATAATTCATGAAGTTTGTCTTTTAAAATACCTACTCTTCTTTCCCGCTTATCTGGTTCGTCTGGATTAAAAACTTCGTCTAACCTATCTAAATACGCCTCAATTTTTTCCTTGGGCTGTTGCGTGACTTTCTCACCAGTCCGCGTCTCCTGCCTTCGTACAGCTGAATCAACCTCAGGTGATTGCTGAAGGTCAGGATATTTCTCCTCCAAGAAACTTTTTTCGTTTTCTCTTGATTCTCCTTCTCGCATAATTCATCTACCTTACTCCTATGCTCCGACGCATAGGAGTAAAGCGTTTTTTATTTTTTTCGAAAAAATTTTGACGATGGCGTATAAAGCAGCGCCTCCTTTTCTAGGGATTTCTCGTCTTCATTTAGTTTATCTAGCGCCGCGTCAATCAAATTGTCTAAAAGAAAATATCTCGGATATCTTTTTTTCACCGCTTCCATCGGCGATAGGCTCTTTTTATTCTCTTTTTTGATTCTCTTTATCCGCTCTTTCCGATTCGCAACCAATCTTTTTATAATTATTTTATAACCATTATCATCCTGTTGCAAAGATTTTTGAACATTAGAAATTTTATCGTTCCCTGCGCCCAATATTTCATTAATCTCCTCGTATTTATATTTCGCGGACAAAAGCACGGCAATTTCTATTCTTCGCATCAATGTCGCTATTTCGTCAGCCGTAAGTAAGCTTTTAAAAAACAATCTCACCTCATTCCTGTTTTTTAGAGAGTCTATCGTATCATAAAACTCCCCTATCATCTGAATCCTTTTTTCCTTCGGCAAATCATTTAAATGAAATACTGGCATATTATTCCCACTCCTACGCGTCGGAGCATAGGAGTAATGTATTGTTTTATTTCTTAAGGATAATTTAAAATTTTTATTGTTTTGTTTTTTGCAAATATTGATAAGCTGCTATAGCGGCCTTCGCTCCTTCTCCAGCCGCTGCAATGATTTGCTTAAATCTTCCCTTATTACAATCGCCGGCGGCAAAAAGCCCGGGAGTTCTAGTTTCGTAACTTTCTAGGTCCGTAATAATTTCGTCGCTCTCAGAAAAGTCAACAAAATCCTTTACAAAAGCTGTTGCTGGCGTACTTCCTATTTCTATAAAAACTCCTCCTACTTCAAGGGTTTTCTCTTGATTTGAAATTGTATCCTGATAAACAAGAGACTTCACAAATTTATCTCCTTGAATCTTTAAAACCCTGGCTCCCGTAATTACTTCTGCCTTATTTGTTTTTTTTACTAAATCTTGATTTTCCATGTCGGCCCTAACTTCTTTTCCAAATTCCAAAACATATATTTTTTTAACATAGTTAGACAAAAATACCGCCGTTTCAAATCCTGCATTTCCTCCGCCGACAACTGCAACGGTTTTGTTTTTAAAAATCGGCCCGTCGCACAATGCGCAATAACTTACCCCCTTGCCGATAAATTCCTTTTCACCCTCAGCTTCAAGCGGTCTTGGGTCTCCTCCAGTCGCAACTATTATAGTTTTTGCCTCGTAATTTTCCCCTAAGGCTGTAGAAATTTTAAAATCTTCCTTGTTCTTACTAATTTTTACAACTTCATCTAAAACAACCTCCACGTTATTTGCCTTTAGTTGTTCCTCAAAAACTTTTACCAACCCTGGCCCCGATATTTTACTAAAACCAAGATAATTTCCGATATCGACGGCTTTCTGGCCAATCTGTCCGCCCATAGTTTTTGATATAATCAAAAAATTTAATTTTTGACGAGCCGAGTAAACCGCTGCAGAAACTCCGGCTGGCCCCGCGCCGATTATAATTAAATCATACATCATAAAACTTTATTTATTGGTTTATTTTTTAAAAATGATTCTATGTTTTGTATTGTAGTATCAAGAATTCTTATTATAGCTTCCTGGGAATCAAAGGCATTGTGTGGCGTGACAATAACATTTTTTTGCTTGAGCAAAATATGATTTCGTAAAGCTGTTTTTAAGTCGCAGGTTTTAGGAAATTCTTTAGATAAAAGCTGGGCTTCCTCTTTGACAAAACATTCCTCTTCTAATACATCGAGACCGGCACCAGCTAAAATTCCCTCCGACAAAGCACCAAGCATCGCTCCCGTCTCAATTAACCCTCCCCGAGCTGTATTAATTAAATAGGCCCCTCTTTTAATTAAATTTATGTTTGTTGAATTAATAAGGTGGTGTGTTTTTTTATTGTCAGGAGCGTGTAGTGTTATTATATCAGACAAGGAAAGTAATTTCTCGAAACCGATATAAGCAAACCCTATTTTTTTCGCTAATTTTTTCTCCTGCTTTACGTCGTATGCTAAAACGTTCATCTCAAAGCCCTTTGCTATTCTGGCAACATGCAAACCTATGTGTCCAAGCCCAATAATACCCAGCGTTTTACCCTTTAAATCAAACCCTCTTAAACCCTCTAAGGAAAAATCTCCATTTTTTGCTCTTGCTATAGATTCCGGTAACTTTCTTGACAAGCAAAGAATAAGGGCAAACGTATGCTCAGCCACGGTATTCTCCCCGTAAGATGGCACATTACAAACTGTGATTTTATTTTTCTTCGCTACGTTAACGTCAATGTGGTCAAATCCCGTAGATCGAGTAGCAATCATTTTTAGATTTTTACATTTTTGTATTACAGCTTCATCAATTCTGGAATAAATAAAGGGCGAAATTACCGTACAATCTGCAACTGTACCAATATTTTCCTGAGATAATGGCCCCGCAAAAAAAAGGGGTTCCTGATTTTTTAATTTTAAGCTGATATATTCTTCTTCCCATTTTTCGGTTTCAAAAAATGCAACTTTCATTAGTGTTTTAATGTTTTTAAATATTGATGCAACTCGTCTTTAAATCTTGGGTCTTTTAATGCAAGATAAAAGAAGGATTTAATCCATTTTAATTTATCTCCACACTCTAGCCACTCTCCTTTTATTTCATATCCGTATATAATCTTCCCCTCAGAGAGCATTTTGTCAAAAACCTCGGCGAGAATAATCTCACCTTTTTTAGAAGGAGTAGCTTTTTTTAGATATTGAAAAACATCCGGAGTTAAAATATATTTTCCGACAATCACCAGGTCTGAAGCAATTTGAGAAGGATCAGGTTTCTCTATAATTTTTTTTATTTTATAAAGATGGCTGGCAATTTTTTCAACCGTCAGTGTACAATAAGCGGGTATTTTATCTCGCGGTAACGCTTTCAGCGCAACAACAGGAGCATTACATGTTTTAAAGATATTAATCAGCTGAGAAATAGCGGGTTCGTCTGAATCAATTATGTCATCACCAAATGAAACGGCGACAGGCTCGCCCTTTACTTTGCTGGCTGCCTGCAAAATTGCCTGTCCATCTCCAAGGGGTTTTTTTTGAGTAACAAATGAAAATGAAATTCCCTCAAAAACTTCTTCTAAAACCTTCAGTTCTTTTAATATTTTGTCCTTTTTTCTTTTTATTAATATCTTTTCCAATTCGGGATCTTTTTTGAAATAATTTTGAATGGTTTTTTGCCCGGGACTAATTACGAAAATTATCTCCTTAATGCCAGATTTTTTTACTTCCTCAATTATATATTGGATAGCTGGCTTGTCTACCAAGGGGAAAAAGTCTTTAGAAATCACTTTAGACAAGGGTAAAAATCTGGTGCCTAGCCCCGCCACAGGAATAATAACTTTTTTAACTTCTTTTGAATCTTCCATAATTTATAAAAATTTAAAAAATCCTATTAACTCTTGAATTTTACTTTTCTTAGAAAGGCCGGGATTTCCCACTCTTTTTCTTGCGCGGCTCTTTTCTTTTCAGCCAATTCCTCCGCTTTTTTTATTTCTAACCCGCTTCGTCTTATCGCTTTTTTGGTGGAAACTTGCTGAGTTTCAAGAATATCAATCCGTCTGGGCTCTATTATCGGCATTACGTTGGCAGGAGCCGCCGGAACGGGGATAAATGGAACAAGTTTTTCTTCCTCGAAAGCCGGTTTTTTCTCCGGAACATTTGGCTCCTTTTTGTCGTCCGGTGACTTTTTGCGAGGTTTTCTTTTTTTAACCTTCTTTGGCAAAGCAACTGCTTTTCTATTTTCAACTGGTTTTGCGGCAACAATCTTTTCTACTGCATTCTTTTCTTTTTGTCCGGTAATAATTTTTCCAACTTCCTTCGGTTTTTCCTGTTTTTTAGGCCGAACGGTTTCCTTAATCTGACCACCCGTCATTAAAATTGTTGTTCTTATTTTGTTTTTTAGTTTTTGATTTTTGGAAATTCCGAAAATTATTTTTGCATTAGGATTTGCTTCCGATATATGGCTGCTAATTTTCTCTACTTCAAACATTGAAAGTTTATCGGAACCCTCGATATTAAATAAGATTTTTTCTGCGTCAATCCCATTATTTTGCAATAGAGGGTTGTTAAAAATGCTCCCGCAAATTTTTTCGGCTCTGTTGTTGCCGGACTCCTCAACGGTATTTAAAAAAGCTGAACTTCCTCTGCCCTTTAAAATGGACCGAAGATCAGCAAAATCTATGTTTATTATTCCCGGATTGTAAATAAGCTCTATCAAGCTTTCCAAAGATTCTATAAGTGTCTTGTTAACCGTGGAAAAAGCGCTTAGTATCGGGGTCGATTCGTCAATAATTTTAAAAATCCTCTCGTTAGGGATGACCAGGGAAACATTTAATAATCCTTTCAGATTTTTCAGAGCAGATTGAGCAATACGATACTTATTCTTACCTTCAAATTTAAAAGGCATCGTAAATATTCCCATCGTAATCCCGCCAAGGTTTCTGGCAACCTCGGCAAAAACCTGAGTAGCGCCCGATCCTAATCCCCCGCCAAGCGAGGCGACAAATATTATAATATCTTGTTCCTTAAAAATAGGTTCAATTTTTTCCTTCACTGATTCTGCCGCTCTTTTTGCTAAATCAACATCCACGCCAGTTCCTAATCCTCGCGTGAACTCTTCGCCAAACCAAAAATCTTTTATTCCCGGTTTTTTCCTTAGCGCCCTCACATCTGTATCAGCTATCACAAAACTTGCTTTTTGAAGTGACCTCCCAAATTCCGAAACAATTGACCCTCCTCCTCCGCCAATTCCAATAACTTTAATTTTTGCCTTAAATAAAGATTGTGGCGAGAAGTCATCCTCTTTTATTTTTGCCGTTGTTTTTTTTATTTTATGTAGAACTGTTTTTTTCTTTTTAGCAACTGGCTTTATTAATCTATGAACATTTTTCTTTACCGGCTTCCCGACCAAACTCGCTTTTTGGCGAGATTGTGACGGACCCGCTCGCCTCGCTGAAGCTTTGGCGAAGCGGGTCAAAATGCGCTTCTGCACTTTTGTCGGGTTTCTCTTAGTTGGCTTTTTTGTTATCTTCCCTACACTACGTTTCTTGACAGCTGTTTTTTTTATTATTTTTTTTGCTTTTTTCTTTTTGGAAACAGCCACTTTTACCTTTTCCCTCGATAGAAGCTTAACTGGTTTTCTTTTGAATATTTTTTTTGTTGGCTTTATTTTTTTCTTGGCCTTTTTGGGCGTTACGGGTTTTTTTCTTACAACCCTTTTTACAACCTTTGCTTTTCTTTTATTGACTTTTCTAGAGATTATTTTTTTAGCCCCGTTAAATAATTTCGGCTTTGCCGAAATTCCAGCTTTACCGGATTTAAAGGGGCGAACTAAAATTTTCCTGTTTTTTACAGGTTTTAAAACTTTCACGCGTTTTACCGCCTTTACAATTTTTTTCTTTTTCTTCTGCTTCATTATTATCAGTTGATTATATAAGTTTACCCCGTTAGAAAATTTTATCAAGTCCTTTTTTAGAATTATATTACTATTGTTCGCTAAAAAACCTATCTCGTTTAGCTTTATCAGAATTTTCTAACGGGGGTTACTCCTCCTTTTTTTCAAGTCCCACGAGAAAATTCCAAAAAAAATGCCGTTGAAGTTTCCCTCAACGGCCCTATAAATATTAGACTTGTGATTGACCTTAGACGGCCAATTTCGCCCAATTATCTCCCTTCGGAGAAAGTGGAATTGACCCTTGCGCGCAAAGCGGACAATCTGCCGGTTCGCAAGCATCAACCTGCCGTTCAATAAACGGCATAATTACGCGTCCGTCGGGCAGTGCCCGAACGATTTTCGGCGGACGATGAACGAGCACTCCAACTTGCTTGGCGAAATTCACCGGGTGGGGGTTCCCCGTTATTATCGCTTGCTTGGACGCCTCGCAGCTGTCGCCGGTTGTCACCAGCTCTTCAATTTGCAGAAGCGTAGAGCCAGAAGGAATCGGATCGTCCGGCTTAAAGATCATACGCTTGCCGACCGGATCTGTCGGATCTTTTTCCGGGACGTACACCTTGACATTCAGCAGCCGCGCGACGTCACCAGCTAGCAAAATCGACGAGTACGGTGACCCGAAGACTCCGTCGATTTGGCTAAAGCCGATTTTATCCAGCTCGGCAATTATGCAAGCCGCGAGAATTTCCCGCAGATTGCCGAATGCGAGAACTCTCTTGCAGAGGAAAAAGCCCGTACTGCATTTTCCCGAATGCAGTTTTGCATGCGGTTTTTTTGGATCTCCGCCATGCACCCATCCCGCCTCTAAAACCCTGAACCATTCCAAAGCTTCTTCGGCGGTGGGAAGTGGATTGAAGCTTTTTGGCGTCGTCCGACGAAGCGCCATTAATACTTCGCGAGTTATCATGCTCATGCTCATTCTCCTTTCCTACTTTAAGTTTAGAACGGCCACTTGCCGGCCCTTTTGCAGGCTTCGGCAAGCGCGTCACGGTCATCAATCGCCTGCAAGCGGGCCGCCTCATCGAACTTTTCGGATTCGCACTGATGCGCACCCTTCTTGTTCTGCCAGGCATAAGTCAGATTACGGGAGTTGTTGATAATCCCGCCAAAACCCTCTTCCCGAATTCCAACAACAGCGTCGTCAGCCGATGCGCCCTGCCCGCCGTATCCCGGAATCAGGAAAATGGAATTGGGCAGAATTTGGCGCATTATCACGGCGTCACCAGGATAAGTTGCACCCATTACAACGCCGACATTACGAAGCCCGCAAGCGCCCTCTGTGCCTTCGCCCCATTGCTGAACCATATTGGCGACCGCCTGCCACAAGCGACTATTCTTATCAAACATCCAAAGCTGTTCCACGGCCGAGTTCGGCTTGAACGAGGTCTTAGTGACCACGAAAATGCCTGTTCCAAACTCTTTGACCCGGGCAACAAACCGGACAACGCAGTCCTCGCCGATATAGGGCGTAATTGTCATGCAGTCCACGCGCGTCGGAGATTCTGCCCTCCCCAAAATAGTCACTCCCTCTTTGTCGTTGGGACTGAAAAACGGTACCTCTCCGATGTGTCCGTCAGCATAAGCGTCGGCCGTATCTCCGCCGTCGTTACGCTTGGCGTCCTCGATGACCAAAAGCCCGTGACCGCGCGCATATCGCACGGTTTCAACAAACGCCTGGTCGCCATCGGATCCGTATGCTTCGTAGAAGGCCCTCTGTGGCTTTACGCAGACGACGAAGTCCGCCACAGCGTCGATGATCTTGCGGTTGAATTCGGCAAAAAGCCACCGAATCGCCTGGAAAGATCTACCAAATCTCCCAACCGCCTCTTTGACGAGATGCGGAGGCATGTAGCGTAGTTGCGGGTCCAAACCGCAACACAGAATACTCTTCTTCTGTTTAATTTCCCCGCACAGGCGGTCGGCAAAATTAGGGATACTCAACATGTCACGTCTCCTTTTCTGCCGTTTTGGCTGAAACAAACTGTCAAAGACCACAACGCTCCAGCGCTTGCCGAAGAATACGTTGCTTTTTATATTACAGAAAACCTAAAATATGTCAATCTAAATTAAACGCCCCGTACTAGGCAGAGCCTAGTACGGGGCGTTAAGCTAAAATTACATTCTTTTTGTATTATTAGCTTTTTTCTTTAATCCGCGTGTTTCCATGGCGACATACGTACCAACTGCAATTCCACATGAATAAACAATTATTGCCAGAATGCTTTTTTGGGGATCGAGGTCGTTTATAATATTGTATAAAACCAGCATAGACATTGAAACGGCAAGAAAAGAAAAAACAACTGCAGCCCAAACTTTTTCTCTGGCAACGTATTTTAAATTCATTGTAAAGAAAAAATCCTGTATAACCCCTACAAAAAAATAAACAACCAGTGCTGTAATTGTCATGATTGTAAAATTTAATTAATAATTTCTATAATCTTGTTTCGTGATGAATATCCTGACACAATTTTAACGCAAGATGAGCCAGTTTTAAAATAAACTGCCAAGGCGTTCCGAATTGCTTCATCCGCTCTCCCCTTTTCCGGCGGTTCTTTTACAGAAACGACAAAATTATTTTCATCAATCTTTTCCACTTTCTCTTCTCTTGAACTTGGTTTTGCCTTAACGTTTATTTTCATTTTTTTCTGTATTTTAAATAACAATTTCTTCACCTCCGCCAATTAGCGCAACGTCCTTTCCTTGCACTAAAATAGCTTGCTCATCTGTCAAAATTTTAAGTTTTCTTCTTTGCCATTTCCACGGCATTTTTTTTCTTATTATCTCGGCGTGTTCTGGCTGAAAATGGACAAAAATATCGAATGGTACCAGATTTAGGCCCTTTAAATTTCTCAAACCGACAACATTTTTATCCATATTTTTCCAGCCGGCAGTTTTTATCGTTCTACCGGCCACGATGCTTCCAGCTGAAGCACCGATATAAACCTTGCCCTCCTTTAGCAGTTTTCTTAGAACTTTTCCAAAATTACATCTTCGCATTGCATTCAAAAGATAAAAAGTATTTCCTCCTGCAACAAATATAATATCTTTTAGTTTTAGAAGTTGCATAATATCCTTTTCTTTTTTTCCTTCTATGTCTATCTCCTCTACATTAAATCCCATTTCGTCTCTCATAATTTGCAAATCGGTATTTATGTAATTAGGATCGTCTTCCATTTTATATTTGTATGCCGTAGTGATAAAGGCCACTGTTATATCGTACGCCGGCTTTTGAAGTAATTTTGTAATTTCGCCCTTCATCTGCATTCCGTTAGAAGTCAAAAGCAAGGTCTTGGCTTGATGGTGTTTTATAACGTTTCGTACAACACCCGCCAAGTAATACAAGAGCGCAAGCAGGATGAAAAACGTTCCCAGCACCCCAACACCAATTATGGCAAAAGGAGTCATAAAAAATTGGAGGATAGATGTCTTAAAAAATGTAAGTTTTAAAAGCGGTAACTGCCAGTAAATATTTAAAAACACTAAAAGCCTCTCCGGTTTTTCCTGCCCAATTTGTAAAACGTATTTTCCGTAATTATCTGTTGTAATTTGTTCGGCGTCCCCTGAAGCCGGAGGTAAAACTGGCCCTATTGAATGAATTTCTATACTATATTTGCCAGCCGGAAAATGTTGTGAAAAATCCGGTCCAATATAATAATATTCTCTAATTAGGGGGTCATACATGTCCTGCCAATCAGCCACACTCCCCCCGACGGAGACGGGCTCCAAAGTTCCGTCAACCTCTCCGAATTGAGAAATATCAGCAAAATATGAATATGTTTTATCCGCATCGCCGACCGGAATTAAAATATTAAGTCTTAAATCAAAGTCATCCGAAGAATCGACCAGATAATTTCTTGGTTTCCCTTTTAGTTCGTCATAAAAAACTTGAAAGGTTACGGGATTATTTATCTTAATATCGCCTGGCTGCGGATAAACAATACTCATCTGATAAAAAGTGACTCCGCCGGTCAAAGCCATGAATAGAAAACCAAAAATGTATGAAACTATTTTATTCATATAGTCCTATTTAAAAACCATGTGCTCTTTTATGACTACAACTGCATAAATCACAGTCGAGACCGCATTCACAACATCGAAAACAAAGCCACGGACGACATTTACACTTATCCTTTTGCCCCATTTTTTTGTGGCATTTTTTACATTTCAAAATAATCTCCGGATGCTCTGTTTTTATCTCTTCTCCAATAACGGTATTAGAATCTGTTTTATCATTTTTATATATTCCGTCGTGCCCCGGGATTATCCAATCAGCCATTCTTAAAATCATCTCCCTGCTTTTCCTTAATTTTTCCGGATCAGAAGCGAATGCGTCATCTTCCGGATTTCTAGGATAATTTTCCTTCCAAAAAACATCCCCGCATATCGCGATAATCCCAGGGTGTTCGCTTTCATCACCCGTATTAACCATAAGCGTTATACCGGTATAATCATGACCCGGGGTATACAAAACCTGTATGTTTGGTGTAAAATTCTCCGACCAATTTTCAATGCTTGATTTATCCCATAATCCGTAGTATTCCAGGGTTTTCGCGTTTGGAAACATTCCGACATTTCGGTAGTGGTCAAAGTGAGAATGTGTGATACAAACTACATCAATATCTTCTACTGTCAGGTTTTCTTTTTTTAAAGCATCTATCAAAATTTGCTGACTTTCCAAAATTCCAGGGTCAACTACAACCACAAGATCATCATCTCTAATTAAAGTAATAGTGGCACAGGTTCTTTCCGCCCCCGTTTCCGCAACGAAGTTAGAATTTGTGTACCCTTGAACTAAAATTTTTACTTCAGCTGGCATATAAGATTACGAGCACCAGCGCTTATTTTTTTTCCAAAAACAAAAAAGTACTGGGTAAGCTCATTTTATTTGTTTAATTTAACAACCAAATTGAAAGATTTAAGACTGCTGCAAAAGAAACCCATAAAATATACGGAACCATTAAAATGGCAGCATTTTTAGAGACTCTGTAAAAATTTACAATCGTGAATATTATTGCAAACCAAAGCATAATCAATTCAAAAAAAGCCACACCGGGATTATGCAATGCAAAAAACAAAAAAGACCACAAAACGTTTAAAAAAAGTTGCAAAATAAATATTGAAATAATATTTATTTTCTTCCACGAACCAGATAAAAGTCTCGCATGCCATCCCTTGCTATTAACAGCTTTTCCAAAAGAAAACTTATTTTTAATCTCAAATTTTTTATCCCAAACCAGATACAAAGAAACCCCCATTAATACAAAAATCGCAGTCCATACAGGACCAAAAACCCAACTTGGAGGATTAAACGCGGGTTTTTTAATGGTTCGGTACCAACCCTCGATTTGAGGAGACGAAAAAAGGGCGCCCACACTTCCCGCCACTTCACAAATTATTATAGAAGTTAAAAGTTTTACGGACTTATTAAATTCCATTTATTCTGCCTGCTCGCAGTCCTGAGGACACTCCTGCGGAGTTTCAGGACAAGCGCAATTTAAATTATTAGCATTATCGCACCCAGAGTCCTCTTTTTGGCAAATGCCATCTCCACACTTGTTTGCGCAAACACTAAATCCATTATCTCCATTTTTCCCGAGAGTTTCTCCGGTATCAGTTGGCGTTGGAATATGTTGGATATTAACCTTCGGCTGCGGTGAAGCACTCGGAGTAGCTAAAATAGTCTCAGGAGTTTGCTCGGTTTGAGCTCCCCCGGCTGTATTTTTGACATCCACGAACGGTTTTATTACGGCATATTTATACAAAACTAGCCCGCCAAGTAAAATAGCGACTACTATAACAATAACATAGATTAAGGTTTTTTTGCTTTTTTCAGAAAACATCTTGCTACAAAACTTACTTATACTATTCTCTAATTTTACTCTGAAGAGAGAAATTAAGCAACGGTTTTGTTTAGGTCAATAATTTCCTCCCAGGGCAGGTTTTTTTTACCAAAGTGTCCGTAAGCCGCAGTTTGTTGATAAATGGGCCTGCGTAAATCCAATCTTTCAATTATAGCTTTTGGCCTAAAATCAAATTTACATTTAACAAATTCTGCCAAACTCTCACCATTTTCATCTATAGCTTCTACCATCAAAGGTTCTGCTTTACCGATGGCATAAGCTACAGAGACCAAACATTGTTTCGCGCGTCCACTTGATACTAAATTTTTTGCCACAAACCTGGCCATATAAGCTGCTGACCTATCGACCTTGCTGGGATCTTTTCCGGAAAAACATCCACCGCCATGAGTAATCAACCCACAATATGTATCAACCATAATCTTTCTGCCCGTCAGCCCGGCATCTGCCTCAAACCCTCCTTGAACAAACCTACCCGTAGGATTAACCAAAATCTCAATACCTGCCACATCGCCAATAATTGGCTTTACCAGCTTTTCTGTGAGTGTTTGCCTTATTTCGCTTTGATCAACATTTTCGTCGTGCTGAGTGCTTATTAAGACTGTTCTGATTTTTCCGTTTTCTATCGTAATCTGAGTTTTCCCGTCGGGTTTCAGCCAGGAAATATTCCCCTCTTTTCTTAATTTTTCTAAACCTTCTGCCAAGGCGTGCACACTTACCACAACTGACGGCATAAATTCTGGGGTCTCATTTGTGGCAAATCCATACATAATTCCCTGGTCTCCTGCTCCACCAGTGTCTACCCCTTGGGCAATGTCTGGAGACTGCTTCACTATTCCCGTTATAACATTTAAATCACTTGTGTAACCGATATCGCTATAAACTTTCCTTGCAATTTTTTCTGCATCAAAATTCGCCTTTGTTGTAATTTCTCCTCCGATAACTAAAAGCCCGTGGTTTCCAAATGTTTCAATGCCGGCTCGCGTATTCGGATCCTGCGCGAGACAAGCATCTAAAATTGCGTCTGAAATTTGATCACAAACTTTATCGGGGTGCCCAGACGTTACGCTTTCCACAGTATACGTTTTTGGTGTAAATAACATAGTTAAATTTATAATTAGTTATATTTCCTAACAAAAAAATCTTTCCCTAAAAGAAAGAATTTATAAGGCCGGCCTCATCTTTCCCTTTCGGGCTGGATTTAGCACCTTTCCAAAATTAGGATGGTTGCTGGCGGGTCTTAAAGCCAGGGCTCTCGCCACTCTCTTGATAATTTAAATTGTTGATTTTTTATACCTTTTTCAGAAAAACATTTCAACTGTGAATAACTTTTTGTGTGGGCGATGAAGGAATCGGACCTTCGACCTCTGTCTTATCAGGACAGCGTTCTACCACTGAACTAATCGCCCAAGTCTAACGGGGCAAGCTGAACTAATTGTCCATTTAACATGGATTTTACCAAATATTAGTAAATAATGCAACCATTATTTTCGTAAAAAAAAGGGGCTGTCTTAGAGTAGACGGCCCCATGGATTCGACGGTCATCAATAGTGATGACAATCATTCCTGCCTCACTGGCAGAAAGAGAAAATTGACAAAGACCTAAAAGGGAAGCTGGCAGAGGAGGCGCTAAGCGGAGCTAATGCTCACCTTGGTCGAGCAAGGACTATCGCAGGGGGAGGGGGCCCTGCAACATCTGACCTGGCACGACAGGATTTACGCTAAAGATAAGCCTCGCAACGATCGCTCATATTGCACCGCACTTTGGACGCATCTCTCGCTTTTATCCAAATACAGAGAGACACCGACCACAAATTTTGGCTCTCTGAAAGCGGTACTCTGCCAACTGTCCGGGAAATTGTCCGTTTAGGAAATGGACAATTTTCTAGACAGTTGAAATGTTAAGGAACTATGCGTTAATTTTAATAAAAAGTTGCAACCGCGTCAACTATTATTATCCACAGTTTTTTCCAGCTCCGTAGCGATACTTAGAATTTTATTTTCCTGAAAATGGTTTCCTATAATTTGTAAACCAACAGGCAAATCTCCTGTTTTTCCTACTGGCAAAGAAAGCCCGGGCAACCCGGCCAACTTGGATGGGATAGTATAAATATCAGCTAAATACATTGAAAGCGGATCGTCTGCTTTTTCTCCTAATTTGAACGCAGGAAATGGTGAAACGGGGCAAAACAGCAAATCAACTGTTCCAAACACACTGGCAAAATCCCGCCTAACCAGCTGCCTAACTTCCTGGGCTTTTTTATAATAAGCATCGTAATATCCTGACGACAAACAATATGTCCCAATCATAATTCTCCTTTTTACTTCGGCGCCGAATCCGTGTCCTCGAGATTTTAAATAAACATCTAATAAATCCTTTTTCCCTTCCGACAAACCATATCTTATTCCATCAAGCCTTGCCAGGTTAGCTGATATCTCGGACGGGCCGATAATATAATAACAAGCTAAAGCATATTCTGTGCTAGGAAGGCTTACTTCTTGAATTTTTGCTCCAGCATCTTCGGCTTTTTTAATCACGTTTCTGATTATTTTTTCAACCTCCGGGTCTAAACCTTTTGCAAAATATTCCTTCGGAACACCAATTTTTAGGTCTTTCATTCCAACATCTAATTTCTCATAAGCGTAATCTGTTGACGTGGCATCCATTTTATCTTTTCCTGAAATCGCTCTAAAAACTATCTCCGCGTCTTCAACGGTTTTGGTTATTGGACCGATCTGGTCAAGCGATGAAGCGTGAGCAATCAAACCATATCGCGAAACGGCTCCATACGTCGGACACAACCCGACAACTCCGCAGAAGGAAGAAGGCTGTCTTATAGAGCCTCCCGTGTCAGACCCCAATGTATAAATTGATTCATCAGCGGCAACAGCGGCGGCCGAACCAGAAGAGCTCCCACCGACGACCCGTGTTTTATCGTAAGGATTTTTTGTGGCGCCAAATGCTGAATTTTCTCCTGACGCGCCCATAGTAAATTCGTCCAGGTTTGTTTTCCCTAAAATAACAACCCCTTTCTCTTTTAGTTTTTTTATAACAGTAGCATCGTACGGAGCAATATAATTTTCTAGAATTTTTGACGCTGCGGTGCACCTTTGGCCCTCAACCAAAATTGCGTCTTTTATCGCACACGGTATACCGGTTAGTTCGTCGGAATCTCCTGAAGAGATTTTCTTATCCGCCACCACAGCCTGCTTTAATGCGAGATCCTCGGTTACAGAAATAAAAGCGTTAAGATCGCTTTTTTTTATTTTTTCTAAATAAGATTTTGTCAACTCAACAGAAGTAAATTTTTTACTCTTTAATCCTTCGTGAGTCTGCTTGATTGTAAGTTCAATTAAATCCATTAGAAAATCGCTTTAACCTTGATATAATCGTCTTTTTTGTCTGGGAATGCGGCAATTAATTCATCTGCAATATCATGGCTTGAAACCACATCGTCTCTTCTAGGCGCTCCTAGGTCGCCTTTGGCGACCGGGATGGCGGGCAAAGGCCTAGCCACCTTTTTGAGCAAATTAAAATAATCTAAAATTGCTGTCAGGTCTTTCTGCATTTTTTCGATTTCTTTTTCGGTTAATTCCAATCTTGCTAATTTTGCTATATGCTCAACTTCTTCTTTTGAAATCATATTTAGTTTTAAAAAGAGACGTCTCCTTCGTCATCCTTCGACATAATTTCGGTTAGCATTTCAACGTTCTCTAAAGCCATGCCGGCTCCACGCACAACCGTAGTTAAAGGATCATCAATTATTTTACAAGGCATTTTTGTTTCTCTGGAAATCAGAACATCAAGCCCTCTCAACAAAGAACCTCCTCCTGATAAATATATACCGTTAGACATTACGTCAGCCAATAATTCAGGTGGAGTTTCTTCTATTGTCGTTTTTATCGCGACAACAATTTGCTTTACCGACCTATCCAGAGCCCTTTGCACATCGTCATTGAAAATAACAACTTCTTCCGGCAGGCCGGTGACCAGGTTTCTACCCCTCATAGATATTTCTTTCTTCTCTTTCATCGGAATAGCCGAGCCAACATTTATTTTAATCATTTCCGCCGTCCTTTCTCCTATCAAAAGCTTATATTCTTTTTGCGCAAACTGAACGATGTCATCGTTTAATTTATCCCCAGCAATTCTCAGACTTCGAGATACCACAATCCCACCCAATGATATTACGGCAACTTCGGCCGTTCCCCCGCCGATGTCAACAATAAAATTTCCTCCCGCCTCTTGTATGGGTAATTTTGCGCCGATTGCAGAAGCCAACGGTTCTTCTATCAAAAAAACTGTTCTGGCTCCGGCATTTTTTGCAGCATCTCTTACCGCCTTTCTTTCAACTTCTGTTACTCCGCAAGGGATTCCGATAATAACCCTCGGCATATGTCCCAAGCTAAACATTTTCTTGTTTGAAGAAGCTGCTTTCTCGATAAAATATTTCAGCATTTGCTCGGTCACCTCAAAATCAGATATAACACCGTTAACCAACGGTCTTGTAGCAGAAATATAAGCCGGCGTCCTGCCGACCATTTTTTTTGCTTCCTCGCCAATCGCCAGAATTTGACCTGTTTTATTATTCACGGCGACCACCGAAGGCTCGTTGATTATTATTCCCCTATCCTTAACATAAACCAAGGAATTCGCGGTTCCAAGGTCAATTGCCATATCAATAGATAAAAGTGAACGAAGTTTTTTGAACATAAAGATATAAACTCTAATTTCTAATTTCTAAATCCTAAATAAATTCAAACTTATAATTTTACCAATTCCAAGCTCGCTGGTTTTTAATTTTCAATTTTGGGCTTTGGGATTTGTTTAGGGTTTAAGATTTTTTGCTTAGGATCTTCAATAATTGTTTTATTTTAACCAATTTTACTGTACTTTTGCTTCTTTCTTTTATTTCAACTGAATTGCCTTTGCCCCGAGGGGTATTAGCCAATGTTTTTTCTGAAACAACAATCCTTAGGGGTATCCCTAAAAGATCCGCTTCCGCAAATTTTTCACCAGCCGTCTTACCTTCTCTATCATCATATAATACATTAATTTTTTCTTTCTGTCCCGACAGCAAAACCGTCGAGGATACTCGATTGCCCGAAGGCAATCGGGACAAATCTTTGTAAATCTTTTCTGCTTCGCGCTTAACCTTATCAGATTCTCCTATGCAAATCAAATGAACAGAAAACGGACTTACTGCCCCCGGCCAAACAATTCCATTTTCGTCATGATTTGCTTCCACAATAGCTCCCATGGCTCTGGATATTCCCAATCCATAACATCCCATCAAGACCGGTTTTTCGGTTCCATCTTTGTCGCGAAATTTTAGATCGAAAGGAGTTGAAAATTTTGTACCAAGTTTAAAAATATTCCCCACTTCCACGGCCTTTTTTTCCTGAAAGCTTTCTGCTCCACATTTCGGGCATTTTGGCATGTCGTTTTTAATCTCTTTATTAATGGCCGTTTTACATTTGTCACAGATAAAAATTATATCTTCACCCGCCTCCGTCAACATTTGAAATTCGTGCGAATACTTTGAAAATGTTCCTCCGGACGCGAAAGTCAAATATGTTTGTTTTCCTATCCCAAACTCCTTAAAAATATTAAAATAAACCTTAATCATTTTATCGTAATATTTATCCTGTTCTTCCTGCGTAGCGTGAAAGGAATATAAGTCTTTCATTAAAAACTCTCTTGTACGCAAAATTCCGGATTTTGCCCTTAGTTCATCTCTAAATTTTGTTTGTATTTGAAAAAGAGACAACGGTAAACTCCTGTACGAAAGAATATTTTTCTTAACTAAAGGAGATACAACCTCTTCATGCGTTGGTCCCATTGCATATTCCTTATCACCGGAACCCTTTACTTTAAAGAGAACATCCATGCCGTCCCACCTTCCAGTTTTTAACCAATTCTCTTTTGGCTGCAACACTGGCATCAGAACTTCTTGTCCGCCGACATCCTCCATGTTTTTTCGAACTATACCCTCAATGTTTCTTAAAACCCTTTGCCCAAGCGGCATAAAAGTGTAGACTCCGGCCATTAATTGGTCAATAAAGCCGGCACGCACAAGCAAATCATGCGAAACCGATACCGCTTCCGCAGGTTTATTTCTATCCGTTTTATAGAATAATTTAGACTGCAACATGATTATTAATTTTTAAAATTTATTTACCTTTGGAGAGACATCTTAACAAAATCTATGAGACGCGGTATATCAAATCTAATCGTAATAAAAAGTGACAAACAAATTAAAATCACAAAAAAAGAAACTGTTATTATTTGCTCAACTTTCACTGAAACCGGTTTGCCTCTTACTTTCTCAATCAGTAAAAATACCAGCTTTCCGCCATCTAATGCCGGTATGGGAAATAAATTAAAAATAGCTATAAAAACAGCGATCGCTCCTATGAAGTATAAAAAGAATCCGACGCCATAACTGGCCGCGTTAGCTAAAAATACAGTTATACCCAGAGGTCCCGCGAACTCGGCTCCCTGAGGAAGACCATTGCCTCTGCCCAGACTGGCAAAAATACTATATAGACCCACAAAGGAATTTACCGTAATCTGCCACGTAAAAGCAGCTCCTTTAAGGGGTGCTATGTACCAAGGATATTTTTGAATAAGTGACGCTACTCTTTCTAATCCAATTCCCACCGCGCCCTGTCCGTCGGGGGGGGAAATTCTGGGTGAAAATTGTAAATTCAAGGTTTGCCCGTTTCTTTGTATTGTTGTTATAACCTGTTGCCCTTCATATTTTTTCGTAAAATCTTGAAAATCCTTAATCTTCTTAACTACCACTATGTCTGCCTTCTCTTCGTTATTATTGGCGCCAAGCAGAACAACAACATCTCCAGACTCCAGCCCCGCAATTTGCGCAGGAGAACCTGAGGATACCTGAGATATCACGACTCGCGCATTAGTCATTTCGGGAACGTCTTGGTCTCCTATCGGTAAATCGGCTCCCGTCGCAAAAACCACAGAAAAAATAATTATTGCAGCCAGCCAAAAAGCGGCGACTCCTCCGATAATTATCAAAGCTCTTTTCCAAATCTTTAAGTTTGTAAAACTTCTAGCGTCTTCTACCCCACCTTCTTCTCCATAGATTCTGACAAAAGCTCCTAGGGGTATAAGATTTACAGAATAAATTGTTTCTCCTATTTTCTTACCAAATAGCCGAGGAGGATATCCTATCCCAAATTCATCGACCCTAATCCCGAATTTTTTGGCAATTATAAAATGTCCAAACTCATGTATTATCATTAATACTATCAAGCTTAGAAAGGCTGCTATTAGAATTAGAATTGAAGAAAACATTATTTTTTTAATTACGATTATTTATGACAGCTCGTTTTTTTTCTTTTCCACCAAGTTCTTTATTTTTTCGTTATACTCGTCCACAATTTTTTGTAATTCGTCTTTGCCTCGAAATTTGTCGTCTTCCGACATCTCTTTTGCTTTTTGAGCGACTTGTATTTTATTCCACACATCCTCTCTTTGGCGTCTTATAACCTGACGGGCTTGTTCCGCTTTTTCGTTCAAATTTTTTATTAAAATCTGCCTGTATTCTTCCGTGAGGGAAGGAAGGTTTAACCTTATAACATTTTTATCAAGAACAGCTGACATTCCTAATCCCGACTGCGCTATGGCCTTTTCAATCGGCTCAATATAAGAGGTATCCCACGGCTGGATTGCTATTTGATTGATTTGTGGTGTAGAAATCGCGCCAAGCTGTTTCAATGGGAATTTTGAGCCAAATGCGCTGACTTCTATGTCTTCGACAAGGGTTGGGCTTGCCCTGGATGTTCTTATTTTAGCCACCTCGCCTTCCAAAAATTTAAATGATTTTTCAAGTTCCGGTTTAGCGCTATTAATAAATTCCTTATACGACATGAATTTTATAATTTTTAATTTTGTAAATTTTAAATAATTTTTAAATGTCCAAATGTTTAAAACATTAAGAAATTAGAATATTATTTATAAAATTAAAAATTCGTTTTATAATTCCATTAATAATATTTCTAATGCTAACTTGGGATTAATGTTTGAAAAAAGAAGCTTCCTGTTAATTTCACCCGCTAAATCTATTATATCTACAATCCTTCTTACAGAATATTTCTCAGATATCGGCGTGTTTTTTTGAGGGTTAATTCCGGACCTTACAAGTAATGCGTTCCTAAAGTAATCTTGTATAACCTCTAAAATATCTTCCAGTTTCTGCTTTTGAAAATCGATGGATTTTGCGTATTTAAATTTATCAGCAAGACTGGAATTTATGACGGGCATTAGTCTATCCATAATTTCGCTATCTGCTTTGATTCTCTCCGGAGTTCCAAAAAAGCCTTTGGGCTTAAAAAATTTTACCGTTTGGCATCTGGAGAAAATAGTAGGCAGAAGCATGTCTGGCCTGGAAGAGACCAAAATAATCAGTGTTTTCCCTTTTGGTTCCTCTAAGGTTTTTAAAAAACAATTCTGAGCCTCTTGATTCATATTTTCTGCGCCATTAATCACAACAATTTTGTAGGACCCGTAATATGACTTATAGCTCAGAAAGTTGTTAATCTGCCTTATCTGTGCAATTTTTATCTCCCCGCTGTCGCCACGATCCTCATCCTTCGCCAATGCCGAAATAATTATAAAATCAGGAAAGTTGTTTTTTTCTATTGCTAGACAATTGGCACATTTTTGGCAGGGCTTATTTTTCTCCTCCGAGCAATTCAGCAGTTTTGCAAATTCTACAGCAAAGAATTTTTTACCAATTTCCTTAGGTCCGGAAAATAAATATGCATGGGATAATTGCCCCAGTTCTGATTTACGTCTAAGAAATTCCCATTGTTTTTTATGACCAATCAGCATTTTAGGGTTTAGGGTTTAGGGTTTAGGATTTAGGGTTTATTTACTAACCCCTACACGCTAAACGCTATACGCTACTTCTTCGACATTACAACCTTCTTGTATTCTTCCAGATTCTCAAGAACTGTTCCTGTTCCTTTTACAACACAGAAAAGCGGCTCTTCCGCTACAAAACACGGCACTCCTGTGCTCTGGGCAACCAATTCGTTTATTTTTGGCAACAAGGAACCTCCCCCGGCCATAATAATCCCTTTATTCATTATATCAGCTGAAAGTTCCGGCGGGGTTTCAGCTAAAACGTGTTTAACGGCCTGTATTATCTCGGCTAATACATCCGACATTGCCTCGCATATCTCGTTGTTTGATATTTTTATGTTTCTCGGTAATCCCAAAATTAAATCTCTTCCCTGTATTTCCAAAAACTTTAGTTCTTTCTGAGGAAGAGCTGTACCAATTTTTATTTTTATCTCTTCAGCCGATTGAGTTCCTATAGCAAGATTATACTTCCTTTTTATATACTCTGTTATGGCCGCATCTATTTTATCTCCTGCTACCCTTACAGAATGCCATGTGACTATCCCGCCAAGAGAAATAACGGCAACCTCAGACGTTCCGCCTCCAATATTTATTATCATATGCCCCGAACAGGAATTAATGGGTATGCCTGCTCCGATAGCGGCCAAAATCGGCTCTCTTGCCACATAAGCTGATTTGGCTCCAGCCGAAAGCGCCGCCTCAATAACAGCTCTCCTCTCGGTGCTTGTAATCCCCGCCGGAACCGAAATTACCAGTTCGGGTTTGAAAAATTTTAAGCCACTGCTTGTTTTGTTTATAAAATAACGCATCATTGCTTGCGTAACTTTATAGTCTGCAATCACACCATCCTTTAACGGCCTGTAAACTCTTATGTCAGCAGGAGTTCTGCCAATCATTTCCTTTGCGTTTTCGCCGATAGCTAAAATTTTGTTATCGCCCAAAGAAACAGCAACAACAGAGGGCTCATATAAAACAACTCCCTTGCCCTGAACATAAACAAGAGAATTGCATGTACCAAGATCAATTGCGATTTTATTATTAAACATGATAATTTTTACAAATAAAACTTACGATAAAGAAAATCATCACCCAGCACTTATTTGTTTTTAAAATCTTGAAAATAAATAAGTGCTGGGTTAATCTCACTGCGTTCGTTTAATGTCTGCTCCAAGTTTCTGTAATTTTTCTTCAATCTTTTCATATCCCCTGTCAATTTGAAAGGCATTTTTAATAGTTGTTTTTCCCTCAGCTCCAAGAGCGGCAATAAGCAAACACGCTCCGGCTCTTATATCCCAGGAATCAATGGTTGTACCGGAAAGTTTGGTTGGCCCGAACACAAAAGTTCTGTGAGGGTCTACCATTTCAATATCTGCTCCCATTTTTCTTAACTCTTGCACATAGTTAAATCTGTTTTCGTACAATGGGTCATGCACCAAGCTCTTTCCGTTAGCCGCAACAAGAAGAGGGATTATAATAGGTAAAAGATCTGTAGGAAATCCCGGATATGGAAGCGCCTGTACTTTTATAGCCTTAAGTTCGGGACAATGCGAAACAATAACATAGTCCTCACCCCTTTCCATGCAAACACCCATTTCTTCAAGTTTAGCTAAAAATAAGTCCAGATGCGATAAATTAATTCCGGCCACCTTAATTTTTCCCGGCACAAGAGCTCCAATTACAATAAACGTCCCTGCTTCTATCGGATCAGGGATTACACTATGTTCACATCCATTTAGTTTTTTTACTCCTTCAATTGTGATGGTATGAGTTCCCGCTCCTTCTATTTTAGCCCCCATTTTTAAAATCATTTCGGCTAAGTCCTGAATCTGGGGTTCAGCGGCAGCCCCCTTTATGATAGTTTTTCCATTAGCCAAAACAGCCGCCATAATCACAGCCTCCGTAGCAGTTACAGAAAACTCTTCAAGAACTATTTCTCTGCCCTTTAAACTATCACAGCTAACTTTATAAATATCGTCTTCCCGTTCAATTTTCGCTCCCAGTTTTTCTAAAGCGTTCAGTTGAACCGAAATCGGTCTTAACCCTATCCTGTCTCCCCCGGGAGGAACCATTTTAAAATTTTTGACTCGCGCCAGAAGAACACCAAAAAACAATACAGAGATTCTGGTTTTAGAAATTTTTTCGAAATCCATTTTATCCGGCTCAATTTTTTCCGCTTTTATCCTAACCGATCCCTCGGGGCACCCTTCGGGTCTTCTCTCGACCCGCACTCCCAAGCTTTTCATTATGTCGAGTATATTTGAAATATCTTCGATAAATGGCACGTTGTTAATCGTGCATTCTTCCTGTGTCAACATGGCAGCTATTAGGGCGGGACCGGCTGCATTTTTCGAGCCACCCACTTCGATTTCGCCTTTAAGCGACCTTCCTCCATTAACAATAAATTTGTCTATCATATTTCTTATACTAATCTAAAAAATTATTATTGGCAAGTCCTATTAGAAGGCGTTTTCACCCGAGAGATGCATCACATAATAGGTTTTTTTCTAATGGGGCTTGCCCCGTTAGAAATCCGCTCATGAGATAACATTTTGAAATTTTGGGAAAGAATAAAAAAATAGTGAAGCTCTCTTCTTGCTAATTTCTAACGGGGCAGGTGCTGGAAAAATAAAAAATTTTGTGTTAATGTGGCTTAATATGCAAAAGAAAACTCGACTGATAATACTTTTTATTTGCGTTGTAAGTTTTATAGTGATAACACCAAATCTGGTTCTTTATTCAATGGGATACAGAATAGATTTGTCGACCATGAAGATTACGGCCACAGGAGGTATATATGTACGGACATTCCCTACGGCTGAACGAATTTTTATAGATTCGGGATCGTCTCTAAAACCCGGCTTATTCTCAAATTCAATTTTCGTACAGAACCTAATACCGTCAGAGCACTCCGTCTTGGTACAGAAAGACGGTTATTTTGATTATGAAAAAACTATACCTGTTCAAAAAAATCAAGTTACAAAATTAGAAAATATTCTATTAATAAAGCAAAATATTGCGTTTCAAAAAATAACCGAAAATGTTGATTCTTTTTCAGTGGCACCGAATAAACAAACCGTGCTTACAACAACAGAAGAATCGAAAAGCATTTCCTTTAATTATTTCCCGCTATCTTCTATTAACCAGCTACAAACATTTTCTATCGCGCACACGGGATCATTATCTGACATAAAATGGTCAGATGATTCGCTCTTTGCCCTGCTTAAAATTATAAGCACGGGTAATATTTATTATTATTTGTTTGACAGCTCCGCTCCGCCCCAGCCAAGCCCTACACAAACACAACCACAAGGACAGACGGTTCTCCAGTTATCTCTTCTCGACAAAACTACACAAAAAGTTTATTTTAACCCACGTAACTCGAAAGAAATATTTTATATAAAAAATAATATTCTTTATTCCAAAATCAGCGAAAAAATAGTACCCATCATAACCGATGTGGTCGACTATAGTTTTTCTAGCGGAGATATTATTTGGCTTTCAACAGATGGTTTACTTTATAAATCAGACTCGTCCGGAAAATTGATGACGCAACTCACCGCTAAGGCCGTTTCTGTTAAATCGAGCCAACCTTTTGAGACATCTGTAATTGGTGATAAAATTTTCATGCACACTGATAATTCTATACTTCTTCTTAATCCCGATACAAGGATGTTTGAAAATCTCCCTCTACCAGCTGGTTCATACGAAATTATACAATCTCCGGATTATAAAAATCTGGCTTTTAAAAATGGAAGAGATATATATTTGTATTCTTTTGCTGACGATGTTTACGAAAAGATTTTTTCCGGAGATCCGCTGACTAGTTGCCAATGGCTTAACAATGATTATTTAATTTTCACTTCGGGTGATAAAATAATAATTTCGGAAATTGATTATCGTGGCAACATAAATACGGTTACTTTACCGCAAACAATAACTCTTCGGGCAGATACGAAAATTGAAGTAACGAAACCAAAAACATTTTTTAGTTCTCAAGATGGCAAGGTTTATTTTCTGACAAACAAAACGTTAATTTCTTCTGAAAAAATCCTCCCGTAATATTTAAAAAGCACCCGCCACAACGGGTGCTTTTTTTATGAAGTTTGAGGTTGAGACTCAACCTTTTTCTTAAAATCTTCCCAATTTACCGTATCACCATTCGCCAACTTACAAACATCTTTAAACGCACAATAAGAACACTGCCAATTACGGGGAAAGTCCTCTAACCGCGCGGGTAGTACGTTTTTCTCCAACTGGTCTTTCAAAGCATAAAATTTATCCAAAAGAGATTTGCAAAGTGCCTCGTCGTAATCAAATATAAACTCCTTTAACTCTTGCTGGTCTTTATCCACATACAGCAACATGCCCTTCTTAATATTAAAGTAATGCATATAAAGCTGAACCTGATAAATATTTTCCTCTTTGGGAGCGGTCATTTTTCTGAAAATCATGCTATTTATGCTTTTAATGTCTAGCACATAATTCTCATTTTCCATACATAAAATAGCGTCAGCCCGCCCAGATATTATTTCCTGTGAGGGAATCTTCACCTCTGTAACAACTCCTATGCGCAACCTATATAAAATATTAAAAATAGACCTGTGAATGTTTTCTCCGTGCTCAAATATGCGCATAATTCTCGGCTCTAACGGCTCGCGAGGCGCATTTTTAAACTTAAAAAAAACAGCGCGAGGACATTTCCCTGCATCTGTAATATAAAACCTTGTCTGCTCTTTGTTCTTTTGATTTTCCAGATAGAACTGGTCAATTAACTCCTTTAACATAAATTTTGAAATCTGAAACTATTTTACATATTATCATAATTAATATAATACGCACAATTGCCAAAATAATAGTGGTAGGAAATTTGTCTCCAGACAAATTTCCTACCACTATCTAAATTAATCCAAACCCATTTTAAGCTTGATATCCTTTTCATTATCAATAAAATCGAGTAAACCGAAACGTACATATTTTTTAAGTTTAAACAGATCAACGAAATCTTTTATCTCTTTTTCGCAGTCGTAGGGATACAAAAATAAACTTTCCTGAAACTCGTAAAATCCGCCTAATCGTAATCTGTATCTCAACGCACTTCTCCCCTTTCTGCATTTATCCGGAATATCGAAAGCCACCATCCGCCACTTTCCGTCCCATTTTTCTTTCCTGTTATAAAAACTTCGGAAGCTAATATTGAGCGCTCTTAATCTTCCTTTTTCGGTCAACGACACAAGAACCGAACCGTCATAATTTTCTTTTTTCTTTATTAATTTTTGTTTATTTAAATCTCTTATTCCTTCTCTAATTTCCTTTGGGCTGACTTCCCTTTTCCAGTGGTCAAAATCATCTAAAATCCAAAGTCCTTTTTTAGCTCGATAACTAAAACCATAATCCACACAATCATATAAATGAAGCAGTGTCTGCTCTATCGCCGAATTAATACTGTTTTTATCCTGCTTTTTTATTATATTTTTTCGCATCTTTACATTATAATTCTACTCGTATTATAATCCTACAATTAATTGTAGCATAAATCATTTATGTGCGGTAGGAAATTTGCCTGGAGACAAATTTCCTACCAGCACCGCTTCTGTTATTTCAAAAAACATATGCAAGCAAAAAAAATCCCCGCACACGAACGCACGGGGTTATATGTCGTTAATCGTATTACTCGCCAGGAGGCGGAAGCGTAATCCCTTCGGGGTCAAACCATACCTCCCTTCTGCCCTCTTCGACATGACCAACTTGCAACAGGTCGTAACCGGCCCCCCTTCCAATATCGATTACCCTATCTGCTTCGTCTTTTGCCACAAAGATGTAGTAGCCAATACCCCAGTTGAAGGTGGTAAGACAGTCGTGCAAGGAAACACCAAGCTCCTGCATAAACCGAAACAACGGAGGAATTTCGGGAATCCAATCCGTAATCACGTACCGGTAGGGCCTATGGTCAAAAGCAACCTTAGCTACTCCACTCCCTGTTCCGGGAGCTATCGCGTGGATGTTCACCTCCGCTTCCAGTAGAGCCTCTACGAGGTTAACGTATGACGTTGTAGGAATGAGCGCCTCGTCGCCAAGTGTATTCCCATTGGGAAGCCTGGTGAGAAACGCATCCGGCAGGCTCATCGCGCGCTTTATCACCAACGAAATCCCGTTGGCGTGTATGCCAGAGGAAGCAGCTCCGATAATGGCGTCTCCGGACCGAAGGTTTTCGCCCGTAATCAGCCGACTAGCCGGAAAGATAATGCCCGTAACGCATCCGCTCAAAACGGGCGCGCTTTTTACCGGTAATTCAGCCCTTACCAAAAACTTCAGCGAGGGGGATTCTCCTGCAGGAAGTGCCATCCCCACCATTTCGCAAACCCGATAAAAACTCTCTGCCAATACCCCAGCTCTTTTTTTGTCCGCAAACCACTCGCTTTCCCCAGCCGCCACCTCATCTGTGTAGATAGCGGGCATGGCTCCTTGGGCGATCAGGTCATTAACTGCCATTAGGGCCGTATCAATGCCGATACTCTCGTAGTAGGTACGACCGGTACCCGCATTTTGGTACATCCATTCGGCAATCCAGTTCTTATTTCCGAGTCCCTCTGTAGTCTGGCAAAGCATCAGCCCACGGTACATGAAGACGGTCCCATGTGCGTGCAGAATATCACTCCTAACCGTGACTCCACGCGCGTTGGGAAAGGTTAGTGTTCTTTGCCCAACCCCAATCATTGTTTGCTTGAACGGATCAATCTGAGTGTAATCAACGCCAGCACCAGCATACTCTCCTTTTTCATTTTTTCCGCTCATCGGCTTTCTCCTTTGTTTACATTTAATTTTCGAGGTGCAAACCGGGTCAGAGAACATCTCTATCCCTATATAAAACAGCCTACACTAAATTTATTAAGAAAACAAACAAAAAGCCCCGCTTAACGGGGCTTTTGAAATAATTAACGTTTTGCCCACTGAGGTGCTCTACTTTCGCACCACCACTGAGGCAGGAAACTTTCCCATTAGGTCGAAATAGTTTACATCCGTAAACTTTCAATCGTGAATTTACTTAATTATAGGGCATTAACCGCCCGTGTCAAGGGCTTTACGTATCGCCTAAAATTTTGCAAACAAAAAAAGGTCTTTTAAACCTCCTAACCAAACTATCGTCGCCAAATTTGAATGGTAATTTTAGCTTTTAGCTATTTACCGAAATTCTTTTGCTAGGCCCTATGTTTTATTACATTGTCGATCCTAGTTTCAACGCTATCCCCGATACTTTTTCCCATCGGAATTAGATTTTTAAATAAGGTGTTGAAAATATTCTGATGCACTTCCTTCACTCGTCCCCTCGCAACCTTTGTATAAAATTTCAATGTGGTTCTTTCACTGCTGTGTCTGGCCAGATATTGTACTTCTTTGATGTTGGCCCCACTGTTTAATAAATGTGTGCAGAATCCGCGTCTAAATGCGTGATGCGATAACTTTATATTCGTTCCGAACTCTTTTCTGTACACTATCAGCCTCTTGTTCGACATGCTTCTTTTTAGTCGCACAATATCCCCGAAGTAAATAATGAATAATGCCGGGTGGTGATCTTGTCTGCTCTCGATCCACCTTTTCATCCAGTACTCCAGCCTGTCAGAAATATACACCTTATTGCCTTCCCCGTCTTTAAATGTGTGAACTTTGATTTCCCGATCCTTAAAGTTTATATCCGCTAAATCAATCGCTAACGCCTCACCCACTCTCAATCCCGTTGACCACAGTAATTCATATAGTACTCTGTCGCGCAATCCGTAGAAATCCAATTTAATTTTTGAAACGAACTCCTCAAATCCTTCCGGCGTCAGATAATCTTGATCGTGATCTTTTACTTTCGGCAACATCATGTCCTGCCATCTGAACGGTATCTTTTCGCCGCGGTATTCCAAATATCTCAGGAAATTAAGGAAAGTGCTTACTGCCCGCTGTTCTCCCCAATATCCGTGCTTCCTTCCCAACTGCATTACTTCCGCCCGGTCCGTCATTCGCAGGTCGCTTATTCTTTTTTCCTCAATGCAGAATAAGGTTTCCTTTATGAATCGACGATACTCCTTGATTGTATGCTGAGCACAGCCTTCTTTTATTTTGTGCTCTATGAACGGCTCGAAGAAATCTTTGAGTTTCATAAACCATAAACGCCACCGGTTGCATCCAAGTGGCGTAATGGCGTTCCAGCCGATTGCTCGGCCGGGCGTATGCCGTTATCTAACAGCAGAGGAATTTACTCCTCTTGCCATTTATTATACCACTGATGCAATCATGTCAACAAGTTTGCTTGCCGGCAAGCCCCTTTCGGGGAATGGTTAATTAATTATTAATTTTTCTCTTATTTTTGACGCTACCAGACCTTCTCTAAAAAGTCAAGCTAACTAGCCCGGCCCACCACCATGCCCACATTTCTTCTTATAGGTTTGTTTTAGGTAAATTATTTAAATATCCTTTTCTAAAAATTATTACAGGCCTGCTTTAATTGTGCATTGAGAATTAATATAAATTTTAGTATCAATATTATTATAAAAATATCCTGGGTGATAAATGGATTTAGGACACCACGAGACCACTCTTTGGCTACAACTGCTGTCCCAAAATAAATCCGAGGTTTTGCCATCGACATAGTATCCCTTGTAATACATACAATAAACTAAATTATAACATCGGCTATCCGAATAAAAATTAACTCCGTCATAATAATATCCGGCGACGACTGACGATGGATCGCATGGTTTTATATAAGATGGTAATGCACTATAGGTCTGCCCAGAATAAACATCTACTAACGTTGCCGTAAAATAATGATACTCATCTGGCATTTGCCCAATTTCCCAATTATTCCCAGTTGTTTCAATATAATAATAATCACGACCGTTGTTAAGTCGGTAAAAATAACCAGCCGGAGAATCGCTAAATGCTACAGCTATAGCCATGTGCCCAGGACTCCCGACCAATAATACTAACTTAGAATCCAATCCCATAGCACTTATTATTGCTGCTGATAGATAACTGGTGTCTTCGCAATCACCATTTTGTTCTGCTAATGTCTCTAAAGGATATTTAGGATAATCGTCGTATCCTATTACAGAATCAGACACATAGCCCAAAGATTGGATAAAAGATGCAGCAAATTCAGATTTAGTGTAACCATTTTCGTCAGCTTTTGTCTTAAGCATGTCTGCTATCTGTTTTATGTATTTGTCGTCACTTGTCACATAGCCAGCACCCTGTGGAATACGTTTTTTATTTTTATAATAATCATACCAATCTGAGGGGAAAGAATAATCCCACGTCCAAAGCTTCCCGCCATAATTCCACTCAAAATGTTGAGCTATTAATCTATCGCCACCTGCTGGATGCATGTCTTGACCGTCTGGGATACCATCATTGTCAGAGTCAGTATTTGAATCCGAAGTACCATAACTCAACTCTTGCCGATAAGTTAAACCGTCTCCGTCTTTATCAGCATTCAATTCTGCTTGCGTTTTTTCTTCTTGGGCTAATTCTAGTGCCTTTTGATTTTTTGCTATTTTTTCTTGATTGGCTTCTTGTTGGGCTTCCGTCATTTTTGTTGCATTTTCAGTTGCAATTTTTTGTGCATTTTCTTTCTCCGATGTCTCTGATGAAAGTTGTTGATTAAGTTTATCAAATTTATTTTTTATGAAAAACCCAAGTCCAGTGCCGGCTCCGATAAATATAACTACAATAATAATAGCTATTATGTAAACCCGCTTTTTACGAGGCGTGCCAAGATTGTATTTTGTTTCACTAGGTTTTAACTTCGCCAAAAAAGTTTTATTATTTATTTTTACTTTTCTAAAAAACACTTTCAATTTTTTCCTAAATAAAAAGACGCATATTATAAGAAATAAGATGATTAATATGGTCACCGAGATAATTTGAAATTGTTTCTTACTAAAAAAAGAAAAGACAGATCCTAATTTGTTAATAAAATTTTCACTTCCAGAAATTTTATCATTAGGAACAGTAGCTATCGTACCAATAATTTTTTTAGACCCATCGCTGATAACAGTTTCTTTCGCAACAACCTTGATTGTGGCTGAACAACTGCTAGTTCCACCAGGACCATAAACCTCTATTTTATTAGAACCAGTCCCAATCTTTCCTGGTTGAATTTTATAACCGCCCTCTCGTCCTGGACTAATTTCTGGGTAGTCTTCAACAAGTCCGCTCCCAATATAGCTCAATATTCCATCTGCTCTCCAAATAACTTTACTAACTGGTCCTATTATTTTAAAATATTCATCCGCAGATTCACCTTGTTTTATAACTGACGGGGAGATAGAAATTGTGCAGGTTGGAGCTGACGCTGCACTAATAAGAGATGGCAAAAATAAACAAAACAACAAAGCCACCTTAAACCAGTTGTCTTTTACAAATGTATCCATGAACTTATTCAATTAATTTCCGTACTTAATCTGCTGAAATTTAGCTGCAAGAGTATTATAATCACTGTTATATGTCCTCGTGACTTGATTTTCACAAGCATATATAAAACTCATAGACGCTTGGCGACTATCGCAATCTTTAATGTCTTGAGCATATTTAGCATTAAGATTAGCTATTTCTAAATTAACTGCATCTAATTTTGCTTGTTTATCTGCCGCTGCCTGTTGGGCTGCTTGTGCTGCAGCTTGTTGCGCGGCTTGTGCTTGTGCCGCTGCTTGTGCCGCGGCTTGTTGAGCTGCTTGTTGGGCGGCGGCTTGTTGTGCGGCTTGTGCTGCAGCTTGTTGAGCTGCCTGTGCTGCCGCAGCTTGAGTGTCGGCTTGGGCTTTAGCTTGAGCTGATGCTGCCGCCTGCGCCGCTGCTTGTGCCGCGGCTTGTTGAGCTGCTTGTTGGGCGGCGGCTTGTTGTGCGGCTTGTGCTGCTGCTTGTGCCGTGGCTTGTTGCGCGGCTTTTGCCGTCGCAGCTTGGGCAGCTGCTTGTTGAGTCGCCTTTTGGGCTGATTGCTGTGTAGCCTGTTGATTCGCTTCGGTGTTAGTTGCCTTATTTGTTTCTGTTACAGCGGGAGTCGAAGTAGGTTGCTCGTTTAGTTTACTTTCAAGTTCTTTTACCTTATTCTCTAAAATTTGTGTTTTGGTATCTGCCTTATGAAAAATATTATTCCAGATTCCCCAGCTAAAAGGATTCCACCAGGAAGCTAACGCTACTGTGGGAAAAATCAAAAAAGATAAAAGTGTTAATAGGATTATTGATTTTGCAATTATTTTTTTCATATTTTTATTACTTTAACGATTATTTGATATTACTACTTTTGGCGGAAAACATAAAGCTCCATCGCTGGTGAGGAGCTTCATCTGATAGTTGCATCTCTACAGCATAAAGCTCCTCACCAGCGATGGCTTGCGCCACCCATAAACCTTTCGGAATATGACCGTTCAGAGTGCTCTGGATGAGGAGCTTAATACTCTGAACGGTTTTAATGTTGCCATGCCTATAGAAAATCTATAAGTTTAGGCTCGGTATTAAATTTTATTTAACCCTACCACAAAAACACCTGAATTGAAAGGCGGCTAAACACCCGTCTTTACCCCCTTTCTTTTGCTGGGGCTTGTTTTGGTTGCTCTGGGGCATCAAAAACCGCCCTTAATTAGGGCGGAAGCCTGCCGACAGGGGTGTTTTATCGTGTTATATTTAATTTTAGCATTCGTTTTCGCAGAGCATCTTTACCGCCCTCCAGTATTTCTACTATTTCTTTATTTATAGTCCCATTCTCAATAGCTCCCCAAGAGTACTCAAATTCTGGGTTCTTTCCACCCTTTTTCTTAGATATAAGAATATTCTCACTATCGCCACAAACGACTAAATTTGCGTTGTGAGAGGCAATTATGATCTGCCTCCTAATCTTTTCAGATTTTATAAAATCAACGATTGTTGTTGATATCGCACGCGAATCGAGATCATCCTCTGGTTGATCTAATAATATGGGGTAGTTGTAATCGTCAAATTTAAAGATAAATTCGAGCAATGCGAGAACCTGTTCTCCGTCGGACATTTCCGGAAACCCAACGCCAGTTTTACTTAATACGCTTCGTAAAAAATCGATCTTGTAGCGGTTCCTAAATAGCTCTGTGAGCACACCTTCAATATCCTTTCCAGATTTTACCAATAGTTGCTCCAATAAAATTCCGTCTAATAACTCCTTCATCAAAAATGGAAACTCTTTTTTGTCGTAAACGAATTCTGCTGGGACATTTAAAAAAGTAATTGCTTTTCTGTATACTCCCCTATCATCTCTCCTGAAGTCAGTAGAATTGTGATAATTAATACAATCGTCTATTGTTTTACAAAATAATTTAGCATCAAATGTTACTACAATCTTTACCTGAGAAAATTTTAAATTTCCGAAATCGGCTTTTAGCTCTTTATACTGGCTCTCAAACTGTAAATACAAATTTATTATTTCTTTCTTTTTGGTCTCGTAAGAAGTCATAAGAGATGCCAATTCCTTTAAAAGGTTTTCTATTTGTATTTTTGCTTCTTTCTTTTTACCGAGCAACTCAGTTAATTCAATCAACGACTTACTTTGTTGAATTTTCTTTTGAAGAGGCTCAATATCCTTTTTTAATACAGAAACAGCGGCAATGGTTTTTGTCTTTAATTCTGTGAGCGTTTTAATTTCCCCATCTATAAAATCTTTTTTGAATGTTTCGTCCGACTCTTCTAATTTATTTTTAATTTTATCAAAAGAATTTTTGGAAAATCCCAGCTCTAACACTCTTTCTGAAGTTATAATTTTTTCGCTCTTTAATTGTTTAAAAGATAACAGGTCCTGTTCAATAACCTTCAGCTCTTTGTCTTTTTGAGATATCGCGGCACTTAGAATACTATGTTTTTTAAGTTGCGGTTTAGTAATTGACGCTGTTTTACCAAATTCCTGAATTTTCTTCTCAATATCTTTAATATCCCTTTCTTGATCTTCCTTCTTGCCAAGTTTTTTTAATTTTCCTTTCCTATCAATTCCTATCAATCTGGTAGCTAATAATTCTCTTATGGAGGAGGTGACTGTTAAAATATTTGCATCTTCAAACTTACGATAATTTTCAATTGCATTTTTAAAACTTTCGCTGTTTTCAAAGAGGTTGATAAGAAATTTATCGAAACGAGGATCATTTTCATATACCAATTCTCCAAGGTACTTTTGCGGTATAAATAAAATTCCTTTTTCTTTCGCCTCTTTTAGATTTAAAATATTTTCTTTTCCGTCCTGCCAAAAAACTTTAAAGGAATTTAAATGTAAAAAACTATCTGAGTTTACTCCTCTTAATTCACATTGATTAGGATCAACAGCATAAGAAATATTTCTAAGCAAATTTGATTTACCTTGTGCTCGACTACCTATAACTGAGTTTAAATTTTGATTTAAATAAACTGTTCTTTTAGCTCCACCACCCTCCTTGTATTCTATTTTATCTATCAATATGTTTTTGGATTTATCCTCGGGCTTTAATTCCTGAATTTTTACTCTACCTTCCGGTTCATAAAGTATCTGCTTCAACCCTTCAAAGGTTGCATCTGCCTTAATCCAGGTAAACCCTCTCCCAATATGATCCAATTCGTGAGCATCGGAACAGAACACGACCGGCTTTGCAACCGAATCCTTATACCTATCTGTGCTCAAGAAAAAATCCCTATCGTCTCCTTTTCCGAACAAAATGTCTGTGTGTTTATCAATTACAATGGCGAGATTGCCCCCTCTGCCATCATCCTCTCCAGACGGACGGAAATTTCCATCTCCTCTAGGACATGCGACAAGTAAATAATCCCTTAGATGTTTCACATCTTTGTCCTCATCCAATGCTTTTCTCAACGTATCGAAGGATATTGATATGGTTTCGATCTCTTTCTGGGACAAATCTTTGCAATATTTATCATCCATTGTTTTCAGCCGACCTAAAAAATTGTTAATTTTTTCCTCTGGTAACTGATCCGAAAAAATCAGGTGAATATGCATCTCGTCATTTTCTTTATTCTTCGGTTGTGTCCTTATTTCTATGTTTGGAAAAACAACTATGCCGGCGGCGTTAAGCTTTTTCTTTATTACTCCCAGCTCATCTTTGTCGAAGCGAAAATAATTAGTCAACCCAACAACTTCGAGTCCAGCTTCAGAAACTTTTTTTACAAAATCCTCGGCGCTACAATTAGCGTATTTATTCGCCAAAAAAGTTTTGAAAGAATGAAGATGTAAATCCCATTTTCTCCATTCTGAACCTCTTGGATGCAAATTACTCATGATTCTATTTTTTATTTTGATTTTTTAGATAATTAACCATTTTAGCGACAGCGTCAATGATTGTTTCGCCAACTTCTTTATGCTGACTTCCATTCTTAAAATAAACCCTGACTAAACAATGGCCGGGTTTATAATAAATGCTAAATCTATTTTTATATGCTAATAAAATTATTTCGTTAATCTGTTTTTCCATAAATTAATTTTTAATGTCGTGTTCCCATATTCTTATAATTTTCCAGCCGTTTTTCTTGTGATAAGCGCTAACTAATTTATCCCGTTTCTTATTGTTGTCTATTTTATTAACCCAATATGCATGATTTGCTTCGGGCATTCGGCAATGCTTTTTACACCCGTGCCAAAAGCAACTATCAATAAATATAACCAACTTTTTTGCCGCAATTACTATGTCGGGCTTGCCGAAATGTTTTGAGCTGTTTTTTCTGTATTTAATCCCTTGCTCTGATAAAATTTTCCAAACGCCTTTTTCAAGTTTAGTTTCTTTGCTTTTTATTTTACCCATTAAAATGCTCCTCTCTTTTTTGCTTATCTTATCAGCCATTTTTAGTTTCGTTGACTATTTCAGCGGGATTTATTTTAAACTGCAACATTTGAGCTGTCGGTCTGCCGTTGTCCCCGCCCTTTCTCTGCATTGTTATTCTGCCAATTTTAATGCTACCTCCTCGTGCTATGCGAACCTCGCCATTGCCGTAAAAATTTATCACAACCGACATCGGCAACAAAGTCCACAAATTTTCCGGTTTTATGTAAATCAATATCCAAGCCGCCGCCAACTTATCCCTGCCTTTCAAAATATCTGCAATTATCATAAATTTATTGCTCTCAAAAAAATCAATAATCTTTTTTTGCGTTGCTTTATCCATTTCGCCCATAAACATTCTGCGAGGGTCTTTCAGTCCTTTTTTCTTTGGTTTAGTTTCTCCGGTAAAAAGTTTTAAAGATTTTACTATATCTTTTGGAATACTCCAAAGCTCCGCATATTTATCAACCCACCTTTTATCAATTTGATTAAATCCGGTCGGGTTGCTAACTAATTTTATTGAAATGTTCTCTGCGGCGATAACATCTTTTAAATAAATTTTGATTTTAACTTGCACATCTGTTTTGTGCGATCCGGTTATTTTTACCGCCTCAACTTTTTCTATTTCATCCAGCTTATAGCTCATTATTTCAAGCCACTTTCTCGCGTCCTCGTCGGTTTTCCAATTATTAAATTTTCTGACAACATCGTCCTCATTTTTAAATCCGTTTTTGGCCGTCGCAGAGCCACGTTTAACTAATTCTTTTATATTGTTTTCCATAAAATTTTAAACCAAAGTAAATTGCTTTGGTTGAATTATTTTTTTATCTATTAAAGCTAAATCTCTTTTATTTTCCAGTTGCGGATATGTTTTAATTATTTCGGCGAATATCGCCTTGAGAACTGGAACAGAGACACTATCGCCGAATTGCTTATATGCAACATTGCGATTTTCGGGCAACATAAACTCCTCCGGAAAGCCCTGCATTCTCGCGCACTCTCGCGGTGTTAGCTTGCGAACTTTACCATCAACAAGATAAGCGCCAGTTTTGCTTGCCGCGCCGCCGCCGTATGCCGACAAGGTTATTCCCGCTCCGTTAGTTGAGTAAATCCTTTCTCCTTGTCCGCCTCCGTTTAAACTGCCTATCTGCAAAGGTCTGCGCGGGTCAACAACTTTTTTGTCTTTGCCATATATTTTTATATCGGGTCTATTAATATAGCATTCTTTTGGAGCTTCTTTTTCAAGAATATCTTTTACAATTTTAATATCGCTTGTTTGTTTCGGGAAATCAAAACTCTCAACCCCTAAATCTTTTTTAAAAGCAACTATATATATTCTTTCTCTCGCCTGCGGCACGCCATAATCGCTGGATTTTAAAATTTGATAAAATGGTTTATATCCTATATCATCCAAAACATCTAAAACCGCGTTGAGCGTATTGCCATTATTGTGCTTTGCAAAATTTTTCACATTTTCAAGAAACAAAACATCGGGCTTGTGATGTTTCGCAATTCTCGCCACATCAAAAAACAAAGTACCGCGCATATCCTTAAAGCCTAATCTCTTGCCGGATATACTGAACGCCTGACAAGGAAAACCGCCACATAAAATATCGTGTCCGGGTATTTCTTTTTCTTTTATTTTAGTAATGTCGCCGTGCGGTAATTCCCCGAAATTTTTCAAATAAGTGTCTTGCGAATTTCCGTCCCATTCGGAACTAAAAACGCAAGTGCCGCCAAAATCCTCCAAAGCCAATCTAAACCCACCTATGCCGGCAAAGAGATCTATAAAAGAAAATGTTTTCTTATTTTTTTCCTTATTCATATTATCTTATTTTGCCGGATTTTTGATAAAAATGCAACAAAAAAACACCCGATTCAATCGGGTGCTAAAAAGTTAAGCCAAAATTTTATCACCGCTCTCCTTCTGGACCTCCATGCTATTTTTATTCATAATAATATTCATTACATGTTGCGCTGGATCCGGATTTTCTGCCGACCCCGGCGGTCCGTCTATGTAACTCCAGATCTGCTTTATAATCTGCGGATCTAATTCAGCTACGGCTTTCTTTATAATTCTATCAACCAAAATATCGAGGTACGTGTCCTGTCTATCTTTCGGAATCTCCAGCAACTTTATTTTAATTGCCGCTGTAATTGAAACTGATCCTGGCGGTCTGCCTGCCGGATTGCCGGACTGACCCTTTTCCCAAGGCCTCCCGACCACCCTTTCTTGCTGTTTTTGTGCTGATATATCAGCATTTTTCGTTATTTGTTCTTGACCCATAGATTTACCCCACTCAGCCCCCGATATCCTGTTGGGTGCCCTTGTGGTCGCTCAAAATCCCCTATTTTGTTGCTTTTATGGCCTTTTGGCCGGTGAACCTCTCGAACCTTGCTATTATCACTTCCGCGTATAACGGCGACAATTCAATTGCCCTGCATTTTCTTTTCATGATTTCCGCCGCAATTATGGTTGATCCCGATCCGCCGAATGGTTCCATCACTATTCCGTTTCTCGGGCTTAATATTTTTACATACGGCACTAGCACTGGAATTGGCTTCGTGCCGAAGATTAAATTCTGACCGGACTGGGAAGCTGAATCTGTTGCATGTGTCACGTGGTCACCCATCACCCAAAACTTTGTGCCTTTGTCTTTATTCCAGTCTGGCTTCCCTTGTTTTGCATAAAGAGATATCTCGTAAGTGTCTAATAATTTCTGTCCTTTGTTTTCCAAATATTCTTGGAATCCTTCCTCGTCGATTTCGTTTTGGACTCCATCTCCGGCAACAGGAGCAACATCAAACCTGTTGAAAAACTTGTATTTTGCCGAAAATCCCTGTGTCCTGTTCGGCGTGTGCCAGATGACCATATTTTGTATTGCCCAGTACTTTTCTATGGCCCCCCAAAGGTCGGGAGTGTTTCTCCAATTCTCGAACACCATAACATTGGACCCCTTTTCGTTTTTAAATTGGTTGGCTATTGAAAGCCATTCATCAAATTCAGGAACGCCGCCGGCTTGAACAACGCCTTCATATTTTCTATTGCCCTTGTAGCCGAATCCCTTGCCCATCGCGTCTGTTTGACCAACGCTTTCGTATTCCCTTTCGGCTTTAATTTTCCACCCGTCTTTTGTTTTTACTTTGCGAACTCGCTTCTTGCAATACGCCAGTCTGTAGGGCGGATCAGTGAACATAAAATCAAACTTCTCCGGGCCTAGCAATTTTTTCCATGCTTTTGGATCTGTTGCATTGCCAACGATCAATCTATGCTCGCCTAACTGCCATAAATCTCCTGCCTTTACGCCATGAGGATGCTGTATTGCTTTTTCTGTTTCTTTTGCCAAATCAAAGTCATCTGCTTTTTCCAGTCCGAAAATGTTATCTAATTCATTTTCGTCAAAACCAAATTCTTTTAACAGCTCCTCGTCAAAGTTGGCCAACTCGTCAAAGTTCCACTCTCCGGTGTTTTTATTGCTACGAAGATTATATTCCTTGAATTCCGCCGGCGTTAATTTTCTATTTGGCACGCGAACGTCTATCTCCTCCTGACCCCGGTCCAGCAACTGCATGATTTTTAGACGCTGATGGCCTGCAATAATTTTGTTGTCTGTGTCTATTGCCGGAATCTCGACTAAGTTAAATCTCGCAAGGCTTTTTTTAAGATCCTCTGTTTGCTTATCTGTCATGATTCGAGGATTGCCTTCAAACGGCACGAGCTCATTTACTTTCCTTTTTTCTGTATGCCAGGTTAATTTTTTTGTTATTTTTGGTGTCATATATTTAATCCTTTTTTGCAAGCAACCTCGTTAATGTTAAAACTATGGCCCCGGTAAAGGCCCCTGCCCAGATGTAATCAACCACCCAGCCCAGGCAGTAAAAGAAAGCAAAAAAAGCGTTTGTTAAAATATCGTTTGTGGTGATCATATATCAGTTGGTCTTGAGGGGTAATCTTTCCGGCGGAACCAGAAAATGATTGCGTCCTCAATGCCGGTGAATAGTAAAAATAACGTATGAAAAAGAAACGGGTAAAAAAATACCATTCCTAAAAACTCACTAACGCTGGAATTCAAAAAAGTCATAGCTTTTGGTCGCTGTCCTGCTTGTTGAAATTCCAAAGGAATTTTACAACAAACCCGACAAAGAAAATTAGAAGGAATGTTAAAATCAAAACCTGCCCGTAATCCAACTGCTTTGAAATCCAGAATGTCCCTGCACCCGTTATTTGCTCTGTTGATCCGCCGGTGCCTATCGATCCGTCGCAGGTCATTTGCGTGAAAGCAAATGCGTCCTGTTTGCCCGGCGGATTTCCCGTATAGTTTACCGGTTGTGATAAAATGCAATTCATAAAAATAAAGTGGTTAAAAATATGTATACAATGCAGGCGGCGGCGAAGCCGTCGATAAAACCAACAAAAAATTCGTAAGTCATTTGAATTTTTGAGAGTGTCCTCGTTTTTTTAATGCTAAATCTATGATCACGTATTTTCCTTTGCGGTAATCAACAAAATACTTCCTTTCATCGGACTGCCCCATTTTGAACCCACGCTTGCCATTTTTCAATCGTCTGTCAAAGGGTGTGCGAAAGCTTTTCATAAGTCAAGGCGAAATCACAATTTCCTCGCCGGTTGGTGTTTAGGTCGACCTTTTTTCTCTAAAAACTTGTCCAGCGTTTCAGCTGCCCGGGTTGCTGCAATTCTCAATTTCTCCTCCTCGGTGATCAGACCCATGGCCATGGCCTTGTCTAAACCCTCGGATTCTTTTTTCTTAAATAAATTAAATAATTTCATTTTGTCCTCTTTTGTTTTTATTGGTATGTGTATCATGTCCTTTTTTTTGTTTTGGTTTTCGACCTTTAAACTTCTCGAAAGCATCTACAATCTCATTGCATTTTGTGTCCTCAAAAAATGTGATGTAATAATATTGTTGTTTCTCATCCCAATAGATTCTTGGCGTATTTTTATTTGATATTTTCTTCATGCTGTTCTTTGTTTAAATGAATATCGTAAATTTTAAGATATAGTCTTCGCTCCAGTTGCCGTATGCGTTCCCTGGTAACTCCGAACTCTTTTCCAACATCAGATAATCCGTGCATCTCACGTTCAGAGCCCACCCCCCATCTCATACAGAAAATTTTAATTTCCCGTGGCGTGAAAATAGGATTTCCGAAGATACGAAGATATCTTTTTTTCGTTAATTTTTCTGACTTCAAAAAATCTACTGCTTCGTGAATTTTTTTGTCTTCTAATTCTGTTCCCATTTTTTCGTTCATGTTTTTTTGTTTTTAATTTTAATTGGCCGCAAGGCGATCCTAACAATAATGTTGTATTTGATGCAGATGGCCTTGGCCGCATCGCTATCCTTCAGAAGGTCAACGATCCGGTAGGCCAGCTCACGTTTCAGAAATTCCTCTTTTTCGTTTTTGCGCTGCCGGATTTTGTATTCTGAGTTTGGTTTGAAAATGATTTTCATGGTTTTTTTGGTTTCCCGTCCCCCACAAAGAAAAGTCCCCCAGACCCCGAAAAGAAACTAACCCCTGTCCTTCCCTCAAACACTACTAAATTCTGTGTGCCGATTTTACTCACTGCGGTGAGTAAAATCACCCAGAATTTTAGTGTGTTTGAGAAACCCCCTTTATCCCCCTTAAAAACGCCCCTGCGTTTTTTGGGGGTTTTCTTTTCTCTTTTAAGGATAAAAAGAGTCCGGGTACTTGACTTTGAATGTGAAAGGGCTGATAATAGTAAAAAGAAAAGAGAAAGATAACGGGGCGGGAAACTTGCCCCGTTGTTTTTTTGTTTTTCGGCCAGGTGTAGCCGGCGGTTCAGCGTCCTCGTGGGACTTCCCGCCGGCGGCAACTAGCCAAAAAACGGAATGAATTTGAATATCGTTCGCACAATAAAAACGCCGAGCATTACAACTACGGCGAACTCAAAAAACTGGATCAAAGGAAATCCTCCAAAAAAGATGTTGATTTTATTTATGTATGCCTGCGTGGTCGGAAATATAATGCCAATTTGGTTTCCTTTTGCGTAAGCTGTGTCTGCGTCAAAATATGTTAGCGTTTGGTTTGCAAATTCATAGGCGTTAGTAAATATCGGCTGAATAAATCCAGTCAAAGAAGTCGCCCAGTCCGACGGAACAGAATACCCGCCGGCGGCGTTTGAGGTATACCAAGTATTCCAGTTTGTAAATGTGTAGGGCGTAGAGTTGCCGTTGATGTTGAAATTCAATTTGTATCCGTCGGGGTTTATTGCAACTTCTGCAAAAGTGTTAGCATCAAGTTCCTGCTCCGCAACCAAATCCCATTCCCCATTTTCTGTAATACCAAAGTTGGATAAAGGCGTTGAAAAAGTGCCCTCATAAGTTGACAGAGGAATTGTGTAGACGTAAGAGTAAAATCCGTTGTTTGGATTTTTAAATTTGATATGCAAATATCCATAGCCAAACGTGCCAACATGCAAAGCCGCATAACTTCCTGATAATGTTGTTGAACCGCTTGTTATTGTTGTGTTGCTTGCCGGAGAGCCAACAATCAACGTCGGGCTCGTTGGCGGGGCTGGCGTTGTAGACCAGTGTGCGGCCGGCGGAGTTGCTGTTTGGCTGTAAATTGAATACTCATACATTCCAGCCATACAGCCGTCTAATCCCCAACTTTGTGTGTAAGGATAAGTGCAATGTAACGGGAAAGTTGAATTTGTATTGTAAAAAACATAATAGTTTCCTATGTTTCCGTTAAGCCCTCCTACGCCATTGTGAACATAGTTAGGAAAGTTGCCGAAGTTTAAATCCACATATCCGTTGTTGCAGATACCTCCGCTTCCTGCCCCGCCCGCAACATAGACGTAAGTTGAGCCGTTGGTATAGATTAAAGCCCACGCCTCCGAATTCTGCCCATATATACAATCAAATTTCATATCAGCACCCGTGCCGTCCAAGTTTATGGTTGCGTTGTATGTTTGTGTTGCGGCGGCTGATGCCGACAATGCATGACAAAACAAAAACAAGCTCGCGATTAAAAATAGAAAATATTTTTGTTTGATTTTTTGCATGCTAAAAATCCACCAGACGGCGGAAGATGAAAATAAGGATTAGAATTGAGAGGCCTGCACCGCAGGCGTATTCAATTACAGAAAAATAAGGTATGGCATTAAAAACCGCCATAACATTGCTAGGAAAAATCCAGGCTACTGCGGTTGCCGGTGGCGTTGACGCAATGCCATCAAAAAAGCCCTTTGCAAAATTAAAGAGCCCTGTTAATGGAGTAAATAAATATGAAAACAAAGTCCCAATGTTTGAGAAAACATATTCTGCTACATTGAAGCAGTCGAACGCAATGTGTAAAATATCGTCCATAGATTTTTAGTGTCCCCGTATTGCCGAAACAATGGCGTGGAAAACTATCAAGCCAATTCCGATTCCGACAACAACAAGCAAAAGCGGTGTGAGGTCTGTAATCAACCCTGTAATGTTTGACATCATTGCCGTTGTCATTGCATCAGTCCAAGTTAGAAACATAAAAGTATAAGTTTAATTTATTGTGGCCGGTCGTGTCGCCAGCTGATAACGGCTGAAATCACTGCCTCTAGAATAAAAAATCCGATTACGACGCCAAGCAATATCGCCAAAAAAGGCCAGAGATCATTTATGATCCCGCTGATGTTTGCTGTGACGTTGCTGAAAGCCGTTGTTGGTAGCGAAACAATCATAGTTGTGCCGGCGCCGGGCCCGCCTCTCAACAGGCCCGGCTACCGTTCGCTTTTAGTGTTTAGGAATTAAAGCGATAACCTTGCGGATAATGTAGAAGCCCATTGGGATACCGATTGCCAAAGCAACCAACACCCAGACGTCTGTCATTATCTGGCTGGCGTTTCCAGTCAAATCCGCAACTGCGGTTGAAGGCAGAGTGATTAACTCACCGGCCGCAAAGGTTGAAAGGGCTAACCCAAACAAACCCGTTGCTACCGCACCTGCGCCGACCGCAAACTTTTTCATTGTGGAAAACATTAAACTACGAGGACAATGATTTTTAATTTTTCGACCTTTCACAACAAAACTTGTTGTTTAATTAGGTCTGCCGGCATAACAAAAAACCAGCAGGTTTTTCAACCTGCTGGTTAAGTTTTGTTCCTGTCTGCGGTGCTCTTCTTTACCGCTTCGACCACTGTGGGGATTTTCTTGCGCGTTTCAATCCAAACTTCTTTCTTTCTCTCATTCTTGGATCTCTTGTAAGAAAACCTGCCTTTCTCAGGCGCTTTCTAAAGTTTTGATTAAAATCTACCAACACTCTAGCAGTACCATGTCTTACGGCTTCCGCTTGCGCACTATGTCCTCCACCCTTCACTATCACCGTTATTCTGAACTTATCCAAACATTTCATTTTTTTCATTGAAGCGACTGATGTTTCTCGATCCTCTGCTGTTTGAAAATATTGCTCGTACGATTTTCCATTCACTAAAAATTCCTTGTCCCCTTTCGTAAAAAGACGCACTCTTGCAACAGCTGTCTTTCTTCTCCCAATTGCTTCAAAATAACGATCCGTTTTCCCGGCCGACTCTTTTATGGATCTGGCAATCTCCTTTGAAATATCGTCTTCTCCGATATCGTCCCCGCCTACATCGCTATGCGAAGCATTGCGGTCAGGTGAAGAAATTTGTTCGGTTTTAACAGCCGGAGCTATCGGTTCCTTTTTTATTTCCTTAGCATCTTCGACAACTGGCTTTTCCCCGGTTTTTTTTGCTACCCCAACTTTGTCGAGAGTTTTCGACGGTTTATCTGCTGGGATTTTTTTTGTCGTTGTTTTTGCCATGATTAGTCGCTTATCCAAATTTTAATCTTTTTATTTGTCTCGATCTCAATTTATTTTTTGTAAGCATCCCCATTACGGCTGTTCTCAAAACTTCCTTAGGACCCTTTTTAGTTAAATATTCTTTCAGGGTCATTTTAGTCATATTTCCTAAATATCCTGTGAAGTGAAAGTAATTTTTACCCCTTAATTTATCACCTGTAAATCTCATCTTCTCGATATTTTTAACAACAACAGTATCTCCCACATCCTTATAGGGAACGAAGTCGGGTTTGTTTTTTCCACGCAAACTAACGGCAACTTCAACAGCCAGTCTGCCCAAGGGTTTGTTTTCTGCGTCTATCGAAATAATTTTTCTTTGGATCTGCTCTATTTTTTTCATGTTTATTTTTCCCTCGCTTACGCTCCCTTAACTAATTCTATTATAACCATTCTTGCTCCGTCGGAATTACGCGGGGGTAATTTTATAATCCTTGTATATCCCCCTTTCCTTTCCGCATAATTTGGAGCTATTTCATCAATAATTTTTTTTGTGTTGTTGGGGGTAAGGTCTCGTGCAAGCAATCTACGGTTTGCAAGATTAGCATTTTTTGCCCGTGTAATCATTTTCTCCGCTATAGATCTTAATTCTTTAGCTTTTGCCTCTGTTGTTTTTATTTTTTCCTGTAGCAAAAAGTTATTCACTAATACTCTTAATAGTGCTTTTCTTGGTCCGATCTTCCTTGATAATTTTCTTCCCTTGTTTAGCTTTCTCATTTCTTATTTCTTTTTAGCTTTTTTGGCGGTTTTAGCCTTTTCTTTTGTTTTTAGGACCGATTTTTTTCCACCCTCTTCTTGTTCTTTTGTCTCAATTGCAACTTCCTCTGTCTTCACCGCTTTACCCTCAAAAATAATATTAAAGTGTTTTATTAAAATATCACACGCTTCGAAAAAAGCTTCTTCCGGTGTGATTGTACCGTCTGTTTCTATCTCCAAGGTTAACTTATCAAAATCAGTTCGGTCTCCCACGCGCATATTTTCAACCTGGAAATTTGTGTTTCTTATTGGAGTATATATTGCATCAACTGCAATGGCTCCTATTTCAGTCTTTTTCGATTTTCGCTGATCTTTCGGTACGTATCCGATACCTTTTTCAACCAAAATTTCAATGTCTAATTCTGTTTTTTTATCTGTAATTGTGGCTATATGTAAATCCGGATTTGCAACCTTCATTTGAGAAGGACATTTAAAATCGGCTCCCGTAACCTTTCCGTCTCCCTTGACTTTTAATTGGGCGTTCTGCATTTCCCCTTCAAAAATTTTGAATCTAAGGTTTTTTATGTTTAAAAGCAACATTATAGTGTCCTCTAAAACACCTGGAATAGTCGAAAATTCATGTGAAACACCTTTTATCTTAACCTCTGTGACTGCAGCTCCTTCCAAAGATGACAATAACACTCTTCTAAGGGCGTTTCCAATAGTAACGCCGTACCCTGGATATAATCCTTCAACTTCAAAAGCAGCTTGGTTTTTCTTCTTTTGAATGACTTTTGGCGGTAATGGAAGAGAAATCATTGTATATTAGTTTTTATTACACAGATATCAGCCCCGTATGGCGGTGGCTATCACCCTGCAAAATAAAACCTAAAATTAACGTGAATAAAACTCGAATATTAATGAAATTTCTGCCGGGGGCTTAACTTCATCTAAGCTAGGCTCTCCGATAGTTTTTGATTCTAATTTTTCTTTATTTAAAGACAGCCATGCGGGTATTTCCTTTCTTTTTAACTCTTCGGCTAAATCCCTGAAAATACCTTTTGTTTTTTTGTGTTCCTTTACGGTAATAATATCGTCTTTTTTAACCTCATAAGAGGCCACATTTACCGGTTTGCCGTTTATTAAAAAATAACTGTGTGACACAAGTTGCCTTGCTTGCACTCTTGATTTTGCAAACCCTAACCTGAAAATAACATTGTCCAATCTTTTTTCCAGCCTTCTGATTAACTCGGCTGAAACGTCATCAACCTTCCCCATTTTTGCAAGGGTTTGCGTAACATATCTGCTAAATTGTTTTTCTGAAAGACCATACCATTTTTTAAGAGTTTGTTTCTCTGTCAGAGATTTTTTATACTCAGATGGCGCCCCTCCTCTTTTCTTTTTTTGAAGGCCAGGCGCATATGCCCTCCTTAACATAGCACACTTAGCAGAAAAACAACGATCTCCTTTTAAAAAGAGTTTTTGTCCCAGCCTTCTACAGGTTTTACATTGGTCGTATTTCATAGTTTGTTGTTACACACGTCTTGTTTTCTTTGGTCTGCATCCGTTGTGCGGGATGGGCGTTACATCCTTTATAGAAACAACGTTTAATCCTTGTGATATGAGTGTTCTTACGGCTGATTCGCGACCGGCGCCAATGCCCTTTACAAAAACCTCGATTCTATCTATAACACCCATTTTTTTACAGGCATTAGCTACGGCCTCCGCAACTCTGGAAGCTGCAAAAGAGGTTGCTTTTTTAGTACCCTTAAAACCGACTGATCCCGCTGATTTCCAGGCTAAAACCTGCCCCTTAGCGTTGGTAAGTGTTAATAATGTGTTATTGTATGAAGAAGAAATATAAATTTTTCCTGTCTGAATACCTGCGGGGGTTGATTTAACTTTTACATCCTTTCCCACCGCTTTATCAACCTTTTCTTGTTCTTTTATTAATTCCTCTTGATTCGCTTCTATTATATGTTTTTTTCCCATTATAATCTGTCGCAAAGCGACACCTTGTCATTAAAAATTAAAAATTTTAAATTAGAAATTAGAAATTATTTTGCGGAGCAAAATCTATGTCGGTGCTGCCGCCGGCTTCCTTCCCGATCCCATAGTTTTTCTGACGTTTCCTCTAATTGTTCTGTTGTTAGTTTTCGTTCTTTGTCCTCTGACGGGTAATCCTTTTGCGTGCCTTATTCCTCTCCACGCACCAACATCTTTCAACCTTTTTACATTTATCATAATTTGCCTTCGCAAATCTCCTTCAATTTTATAGGTTTTTTCAATAAAATCCTTTAAATCATTAACTTCTTTTGGGGTTAAGTCAGATGCACGCTTATTCAAATCAATCTTTAATCCGTCTAATATTTTTTTACTTAAAGACCTCCCTACTCCATAAATGTAGGTTAGTGATATTTCTATTCTTTTGTTTTCGGGTATATTTACCCCTGCTATACGCGGCATTGTGTAATTGTGTAATTTTTAATTTTGTAATTTTATAAATAATTTCTTAATTTTTAAAAATTAAAAAAATAAAGAAATTTAAAAATTTGGACGGGCTTTAACCCTGACGTTGTTTATGTTTCGGATTCTTTTTACAGATAACATAAATTCGACCCTCTCTTCTGACGAATTTACAATCTTTACATATTTTTTTTATAGATGGCCTTACTTTCATTTTTTGTATTAAACAATAATCTAATAAAATATCCGCTCGATCACCACTATGATGGCGGATTAAAAATGTGGCTATTTCAGCCTATACACAATCCTCCCCTTCGATTCATCGTAGGGCGTCACTTCAACACTCACCTTATCCCCAGGTAAAATAGTAATCCTGTGCATTCTCATTTTTCCCGACAGGAAGCCCATAATTTCTCTTCCGTCATCCAATATTATCTTGAAAAAAGTATTTGGTAAAGCCTCTGTGACCCTTCCTTCCAGTTTAATAACTTGGCTCTTTTTATCTTCAGTTTTCGACATTATTTTACGATTTGTAATGATAGCAAATTAACCCGCAAAGGTCAAGACCCTGTTAAAATTTGATGCGCTTTTTTTATTGATCCGCAATTTATTGAAATTTTATTTCAATATTGAGCGCCTTCTGACTTTTTGGAGCCGCCTTCACCCAAAATGGCCAAAACTTTACATCAACCTTAGACATTTCCTCGCCCATACTGCTATCTAGCGTTTGCTGAATTTGGCTGGCATTTTTCCCGAGAAGAGAAAGACTTGTAGAATTTTTATCAATACTTTGATAGGTTCCCGACGAAAAATCCAGATGCAGGGTTGCTTTTCCTCCGGAAACATCTACCAAACCGGTGGAATATGTTATTTCCGGATTATCTACCAGTGTCTTTTTTTCCGCCATTTGAGAAATAATATACTTTTTTGCATACTTGTCTATATCTGATTTCTTAAAAGCTAATGTGCTGGCCTTGGCTGTTGCTTGATAATTAAAATTATCTGTCACTGTCCCCGCTTTTGCTTCAGTTGAAGAATTTGTCACTTCAGAAAAAACGGCGCTATCTAATACTATATAGTCATCAGGAATCTCGCTTCTTAAATCGGATACTGCATCTTCTTTTGTTTTCTGCGACAGGGTATCTTTTGCTGATTGAATATCGTCGGCAGTTACCTTTTTTACTTTTCCGGCATATCCACCACTCATGGCAGCTGACGAAGTAGCATAAACACTATAATAATAAGATGTCCCCTTTAGGCCGGGAACCGAAAAGTTTGACGGAGCAATATTATAATCGCTTCCTCCCTCAACAGCTTCAACGTTTATTTGCACTGAGCCTGGCGTAACCTTGCTTCCTGATTTTTTTCCCGCGGGAACTACCACCTTTTGATAGGTCACAAAAAGTTTTCCGGAATCAGACATGAAATGAGTCCCTTCTTTAAATGTTAACGATTTTACGGGATCCGTTTTATTAAATACAACGATTGTACCTGTCGCGCGTCCTTCATTTGAGGCATTTCCTGTTGCAGAAAAATCTTCGGAATTGGTTTTTGTAACTTCAAAATATTTTGCAGGAATAGCGCTTTTTTCCAGGTCTACGACATCGACAGACTTATCAGCAGTTATTGTTTGAGAAAAGCTTAAAACTTCAACTTTAGGCCAGATTACGATATCGGCCTTTGGTAATTTAAAAAATAAATATACGCCGGCTACCGCAATAATAATCAAAGAACCCACTAAAACATTACGCCATAAGGGTCTCTTGTTTCTTTGTGGCTCCCCGTGGCTAACGGTCCTCTTTTGACCAGTTGTTGGTTTTTTAGCCTTTAAAAAATCGATAACATCCTCTTCTGCTTTTTTTGCTACTTTTGGCGGTTTTATATCGTATATTTTTCTTGGCACTTTTTTAGGGTTTAGCGTACAGCGTTTAGCGTTTAGTAATTTAACTAAACCCTAAGCCCTATACCATAAACGCTATTCGAGTATTGCTTTAATCCTTCTAACGCCTGACGAGGAACTCTCTTCTTTCGTAATTATAAAGCGTCCCATATTCCCAGTTCTTTCAACATGGGGCCCTCCGCATATTTCTCTACTTATTATTTTACCATCTTTTTCGATTGTATACACCTTCACTTTATCCCCATATTTTGATTCAAAAACTCCCATGGCTCCAAGCTCCTTGGCTTTTTCTAATGTCACCTCTTCACACATAACGGGCGCGTCTTCTTTTATTGCGTCATTAACAAAATCTTCAACCTGCTTAATCTGCTCTGGTGTCATTTTCTCTTTATGAGAAAAATCAAACCTTAATCTTTCAGCTGTGATATTGCTTCCTTTCTGATAAACGCCTTCTCCCAAAACTTTCCTCAAGCCAGCCAGCATTAAATGGGCCGCTGTATGCAGTTTCGTAGTTTTTTCGCTTGCATCAGCCAATCCCCCTTTAAACATTCCCGCACTTGCCGTCCTTGAAAGCTCTTGGTGTTTTTCTAATTCTTTTTTAAATTCCTCAATATCAACCTTTATCCCTTTCTCTTTTGCCAATTCTTCTGTCACTTCAATAGGAAATCCGTAGGTTTGATAAAGATTAAAGGCGTCTTTTCCAGAAACGTTATTTAATTTTTCAAATTCTCTTAATCCATTTTCCAATGTTTTTTCAAACTTCTCTTCTTCATTAGATAATTCATCTCTAACAAAATCAAGATTTCTTTGAAGCTCAGGATAAACGCCATTGTAGTCGCCTGCAACAATCTCTGCAATCTCTTTTGTCCAATTATCTTTTTTGATTCCTAGTTTTTTACCAAATCTTATAGCTCGTCTTACTAGGCGTCGCACAATATACCCTTGTCCTAAATTACTTGGTGGGATACCACTATCGTCTCCCATTATAAAAGTTGCCGCCTTCAAGTGGTCTGCAATAATTTCAAACGCTTTACGGTTTTCGTCGTATTTTTTCCCGGATAATACTTCTATTTGGTTTACTATATTTGAAAACAAGTCTGTCTTAAAAACGTTGCCAACGTCTTCAGCTGCCATTAATATTCTTTCTACACTACCTCCAAAGTCAACGTTTTGCTGAGCTAATTTCTCAAAACCTTTTTCGGTTTTTTGGTACTCCATAAAAACGCTGTTTCCTATTTCAATAAATCTTCCGCAATCACAATTTAAATGGCATGGCTTACTTTTCCATTGTGAATTTTCGTGTTTTTTAAAATCAGCCCCCAAATCATAAAAAATTTCGCTGTCAGGACCGCCAGGCTCGCCAACGGGCATATTTTGAGGAATGCCAGATCTTGACCACCAATTTTTTTCCACAGGATAATAAAAAATTCTGCCTTCTTGTATTCCATCTCTTTCGGCAAAATCAACATCTTTAGCATTTATGCCGTGTTCTTTAAATATCTTTTTTAAAATATTAACAGACTCCGAATCTTTTAGAACGCCTATTTTATCTTCTCCTCTAAAAACTGTTGCGTATAATTTTGAAGGATCTATTTTAAGTTCGTTAATTAAAAAAGAGTATATCCAATTAAGTTGTTCTTCTTTAAAATAATCTCCCAAAGACCAATTCCCCAGCATTTCAAAAAGAGTTGTGTGACGGCTATCGCCCACCTCTTCAATATCTGATATTCTAAATGATTTTTGAGAGTTACAAAGCCGAGTTCCTTCGGGGTGTTTTTCTCCCAACAAATAAGGCACCAAGGGTTGCATTCCCGAACTTATAAACAAAGTAGACGAATCATTTTCCGGAATCAAAGAAGCGCTGGGAATTATCTTGTGCCCCTTGCTTTTAAAAAAATCGAGATACTTTTGTCGCAGTTCGCCTGATGTCATATTACAATTTTACATCAAAACATGATTTCGCGCAACACCCAAAAACCTCCTTTCGGTTGCAAAACAAACGCCCCATACTAGGCTTTTCCTAGTACGGGGCGTTTAAAAAGTGTTTACGTGTATCGGTCTGCAACAACGGTTGCCGCAAAAGATTGTGGTTTTATGCGAGGCTCAAAACCATTACTTTTTATCAAGCCCACGACCTCTTTTACCATCTCTTTTGTCTTACCCACCTCCCCAACATCGGCGTGTATATATTCAAACTGATATTTTAAACCCAGTTTGTTTTCTTTTTCTAATGTTTCTCGTAATGACAAAGCCAACTCACAAGATAAATAAACTTCCTGTAAAATTCTGTTCTTCCAGTTTATATTGGCAAATCTCTTTAAAAAATTATCGGGATAATGCATTTTTTTTAGAAAAAATCTTCCACCCGCTCCCGTTCTCAAAATAACAATGGCAATTGGAAAAAACGGTTTATCAGACGAAGGCGAATCTGTGCCAACAATAACTTCATACTGAAAATCGGGCTTCTCTTGCATATAACCAAAAATCTCTTTAATAACTTGTTCTAAGGATAAATCCCCTTTACTGGGGCTAAAAAAATGTCCGTTACTTAATATCTCGCTAACCATATAGCTCAACATACTAAAAAAGGCATAATATGTCAATTATGCCCTTTTCCTAGATTACTCCGCGCTTTTGATAATTTTTACAAAATCTTCCGGTTTTAACGAAGCCCCGCCAACCAATAATCCATTTGCACCGGCGTCTTTTATGTATGAGCCTGAATTTTCACTTTTTACACTTCCGCCATAAAGTATTCTTGCCTCGCCAAAAGCTAAAGCATTTAGGCGGGCCAAAACTTCTCGAATAAATTCGATTGAAGTTTTGGTCTCCTCAACCGAACAATTTTTTCCCGTTCCAATCGCCCAAACTGGTTCATAGGCAATATTTATATCTTCTAAATTATTAACTCCGTCTAAGCCTATTTTTAGCTGTCTTTCCAAAACCTCATTCTTTTTACCCGCATCACGCTCTTCGGCCGTTTCGCCCACACAAAATATTATTTTTAACCCAACCTCTAATGATTTTTTTATCTTCTTATTTATAATTTCGTCGGTTACTCCAAAAAGCGTTCGTCGTTCGGAATGTCCAATTATTACGTATTCAGCGCCCAAATCTTTGAGCATGGCCGGAGAAATCTCCCCCGTAAACGCCCCCCTTTCTTCATAAAAAACATTCTGCGCGCCCAGCGTTAATCCGTTTAAAACAGAGAGGTATATAAACGGTGGACAGATAACAATCTCTGCGGTAGAACTGCCTATTCCGCTTTTTATTTCAGCGAAAATTTCTTTAGTCTCTTTTTGAGAGGTTGGATTCATTTTCCAGTTCGCTACAATTAAATTTTTCACGGTCGTGTGAGCGAGGCTAAGGGCATTTGCATAGCGTAGCTTTGCAAATAACACTTACGTCGCAACTTGTTGCGACGATGCCTTTTATTATTTACTCTGTTAATATTCTTGGGCCTTTATCTGTTATGGCTATTGTATGCTCAAAATGGGCCGAGAGAGAACCATCTCTTGTGGCATATCCATAACCATCGCTAGATTTTTTCAAATTATAATCCCCCATTGTTATCATGGGTTCTATGCAAATTACCATTCCCTCGCGAAGATCGTCTCCTCCTCCCCTTTTGCCAAAGTTTGGTACCTTGGGGTCTTCGTGGACTTCTCTACCAATTCCGTGTCCGCACAAATCTCTTACTACAGAAAAACCCTGGTCTTCAACAAATCGTTGGATTGTGTTTCCAATGTCTCCGGTTGTGTTTCCAACCTTTGCCTTCTTAATTCCTAGCCTTAATGCTTTTTTAGTAACATCCATTAATCTTTTAGCCTCCCAGCCCGAGGCTGGTCCGCCTTGGGCGGAAAAAGAACCAACTAGCACGGTAATCGCGGCATCTGTATTAAACCCCTTGTACGAAACCCCCAAATCTAATTTTAATAAATCTCCCTCTTTTAAAATATAATTTGAAGGAAATCCATGTACAATGTTTTCATTTACCGAAGTGCATAAAGAATACGGAAAACCAGCATAGCCCTTGAAAGCCGGTTTACCTCCGCGAGACAAAATAAGAGCCTCAGCGGCTCTGTCTAACTCCAGGGTAGTAACTCCAGGCTTTGCCATTTTTTCCAACTCTCTTAAAACCTCGGCCAAAATCTTCCCGCCCTCTCTTGTTATTTTTATTTCTTCCTCGGTTTTTATTGTTATCATTTTAAAACCTTAAGAATATCATCAAAAACATCTGCAACTGACTGTTTACCTTTTATTTTTGAAACCTTAAAATTGTTCTTATCGAAATACTCAAGCATAGGCAGAGTCCTATCCGTATATTCCTTAATTCTCACCCTAATCGTTTGAGGATCATCTAAATCTTTTCTTTTTATAAGTTTTGAACCATCCAACGGGCAGATAGTCAGATTTTCAGTTTCTTTGTTAAATAAAATAGAATGTCGCATTAATTCACAAATTTTTCGGTGGGAATTTCTGAAAATCGTTTCTTCCGGAGAAATTTCAATTAAAAATATTTTTATATTTTCCTTTCCATATAAACTCTCTAGGGCAGGTATAACTCTTTCCACTTCATAAACAGTCCTCGGGGAACCTGCTAAAACTAATCCTCTGCCTTCTTCGCAAAGTTTTGTTATTTCTTTTATTACAAGCCGTGTAACATATGGCGGACTGCATAGAATTCCCTCTTGCCAATTCTTTTTTTCACCCAAAATATCGAATTTTTCCCCTTCAACCTCAACGAATCTTTCTTTTGAATTCTCCGGAAGGTCTTCAGCTTTTTTAAATTCCTTTTCTAAAATCTTGCTTGTTTCAAAATAAAATAACCCAAGCTTATCTGAAATAAGCTCAGATTGAGTTCCTTTTCCTGCTCCCGGCGCACCAAATAATATTACAACTTGTTTTTGCATTTATTTTTATGTTTTATAATAGCATATCACAAACAAGAGACAAAATAAAGAAAAACCGCCGAAAGGCGGTTTCAATTATTTGTATATTCGTAAGGATTCGTTATTCGTTGATGTTAGAATGTGTCGTATTCGCGCATCTGAAGTTGGGAGTTTATTTGACGCATTGTGTCTAAAACAACGCTAACAATAATTAAGAGAGAAGTTCCTCCAACTAAAAATGCAAATCCTGTAACGCCTGTGAGACCCGCAACAATTGATGGCAAAACAGCTATTAGCCCAAGAAATACAGCTCCTATAAGAAGCACTCTATTTAAAATGTGTTTTATAAAGTCAGCTGTTGATTTTCCTGGTCTTACTCCGGGCACAAATCCCCCCATTTTCTGCAGGTTTTCAGCTATTGTTTTTGGATCAAATGTAACCGCGGTGTAAAAAAATGTAAAAAGAATAACTAGCAAAAAATACATAATTCCATGAGCCCAGGGGTTATTAAAGAAACCTCCAACCGCTACTGCCATACTTCCAACAAGCCCAGAATAAGTACCAAAATAGTTAGCAATCATACCAGGAAATAAAAGTATAGATAAAGCAAAGATAATTGGAATAACTCCGGCAGGATTAACGTTTAGCGGTAGATATGTTGACACGCCCCCATACATTTTTGCTCCCCTCACTCTTTTGGCATATGAAACTGGAATATTTCTGTAGGCCTCCGTTATCACAACAACTCCGGCGACTATAATAATAGAAAGTATAATAAACGCTATATATGAAGGAATCATTGTAGGGCTAAATGTGGCAAATGTCTGAAAAATATTTATTGGGATGTTTGCTGCAATACCGGCGAAAATAAGTAACGAGATTCCATTACCAATCCCCTGTTCTGAGATTATTTCTCCAATCCACATTAAAAACATAGCTCCTCCCACGATTGTTAGAATAGCTGAAATCATCACGGGCAACGAAAGCCCCGTGATAATTCCCTGTTTACTAAAAATTGTAAGCATTCCATATCCTTCAAAGGCTGCCAACGGAATTGTTAGAAGTCTGGAATATTGGTTAAATTTTTGCCTTCCTGCTTCTCCTTCCTCTTTGTAAATTCTTTCCAGGGCGGGAAAAATCATTGTTAAAAGCTGAAGAATAATTGTAGCTGTAATATACGGCCCAAGACCTAAAAGCACAATTGAAAATTTACTTAACGCTCCGCCCGTAAATAAGTTTAAAAGGCCAAAAACTTGGTTTTGGTCAAAAAATTTCTTTAAGTTTTCTATACCAATTCCCGGAATAGGAATATTGGCGGCCACGCGAAAAACGACAAAAAGAAAAATGACAAAGAGAAATTTATTCCTAAGTTCTTTATTCTTAAAAAGTGATCTTATTTTGTCGTACCACATGAAAATTATTATACGAATTACGAAGTTAATTTTCTATCAACGAATTTACAAATTTCGTACGAATTTACGGTTGTCCCGCGAACGGGACTCCCCGTAGGGTTCTTCGTACATTCGTAATAGATTCGTTATTCGTTGATACGACCTCCTGCTTTTTCGATAGCCTTTTTTGCGCTTTCGGAGGTCCTGCAATTCTCAACCACAAGTTCTTTGGTAAGCTTTCCTACACCAAGAATTTTAACTTGCGGAGTTCTTCCTTTTATTCTACTAATAAGCCCTTTTTTAAGCAAATTTTCCGGATTTATAATTTCGCCGACTTTAGATGTTTTTTCTAGAATATCCAGGTTTATTACGGCCGAAAAATCATCCGCAATCAAACTCCTGTACCCCCTTAACTTGGGGTATTTTTTAATAAGTTCTCTGATAATTGGCACCATTTTTCTGCCGGCTCTTGAACTTTGTCCTTTATTCCCTCTTCCAGAATAGGTTCCCTTTTTCCCTCCTCTTCCAACTCTCCTTTTTCCTTTGCTTTTATGTTTTTGTTTTAATTCGTGTATTTGCATATAATATGAACGTAGTGAATATCACCCCGCCCTCTAAGCTCTACATCTGTGTTCTGCTCAAGAACTTACAGCATAGGGGGCGAGGTTAAAACTTACTTCGCGCGTTTTAGCTTTTTAAGTGCTTCCATCGTCGCCTTGGCGTTGTTCAATTTATTTTTTGAACCGGAAAGAATTTTTGAAGAAATATTTTTAATTCCTCCCAAGTCACAAATAGTTCTTACTGCCCCTCCAGCCACTAAACCCCTCCCTTTTTTCTGTGGCTTTAGTAGGATTACGGCTGGGCCATATTTAGCCCTAACTTCATGTGGAATAGTTCCGTCAACAATAACAATACTAACCAAATCTCTTTTTGCGCGCCTTGTAGCCTTCTCTATGGCCTGAGAAACGTCTTTTCCTTTATCCACTCCAATACCAACCTTTCCTTTCTTGTCTCCCGCAACCATGGTCGCACGAAAACTCATTCGCTTCCCGCCACCAGTTACTCTTGTAACTCTAGTTAAGTCTAATAGTTTTGTTTGAAATTCATCTTTCTGTCTGTCTCTGCCAACTCCCGCACGACCAAAACCGGGCCTTCTTTGCCTAAAGCCACCCTGTCGCTGTCCACGATCAGCACCGGCCCTTGCTTGAGGCTGTTCGCCCGTGGGCATTGGCACAAAGCCGTCCTTTGGCTTAGTATCTTCCTTGGGTATTTCTTTTGGAATTTCTTTTTTTATTTCTTCTGCCATAATTTTATTTCAAATTTAAAATTTTAAATTAGAACTTTAATCCTCCTTCTCTTGCTCCTTCGGCTAGGGCTTTTACCCTGCCATGAAAAATAATCCCTCCTCTGTCAAACACAACGCTTTCAATCTTACTCTCGATGGCCCTCTTGGCAATTAATTTTCCAACCTCTTTTGCAACATCCGATTTTTTTACCGCGCTTTTTAATTTTAGATCCTTATCGCTCGCGCTTATTAAAATCTTTTCTTTCTCGTCGTTGATAATCTGTGCATAGATATGCTGGTTGGATCGAAAAACAAAAAGTCTTGGCCTATCTTGCGTTCCGCAAATAGACTTTCTTATTTTTTTGTGTCTTCTAATTCTTTTTTGTTGTTTTAATTGCATACCTATGATAATTATAGATTCTACTTAGATGCTACTACTTTTTTACCCTCTTTTCTTCTAATTATTTCTCCTTGGTATTTAATTCCTTTACCCTTATATGGTTCGGCTTTTTTCTGTTTTCTTATCAAAGCTGCCATATGACCAACCCTTTCTTTGTCTATACCAGAAATAGTAATTACGTTTTTTTCAACCAAGAAATTTACCCCTTCTATTTTTTTTATTTTAATAGGGTTTGTAAAGCCGAGATTTAGCACTAAGGTATCACCTTCTACATTCGCCTTAAAACCAACTCCTTCAATTTCAAGTTTTTTTTCAAATCCTTTGCTTACTCCTTCAACCATGTTGGACAACAGGGCTCGGTATAATCCCCATAGCCCTCTTCCCTTTTTAGAAAGCTTAGCCTTAGGAGAAACAAAAATCGTACCATCTTTAGCCTCAATTTTAATTTCGGGATGTATTATCTGTTTTAATTCTCCCTTGGGACCTAAAACTTTCGCTTCGTTTTCAGTAAGCTCAACTTTTACCCCCTCTGGAAGTTCAATTGGTTTTTTTCCTATACGTGACATATGAATAATTACTGTATCCTAATACAATATTAATATTAAATCTACCAAACTTCACAAATAACCTCTCCTCCAATTTTTGCTTTTTTTGCATCCTTGCCCGTCATAATTCCTTTCGATGTCGAAACGATAGATATCCCATATCCCCCCCGGACTTTCCTGATTTCTGGAGCACCTTGATAGATTCTTTGTCCCGGCTTTGAGACCCTCTTAAATCCCGCTATCGAAGGCACATCGTTATCATATTTTAAAGATATCTTTAGTATCTTCATCTTTCCTTTGATAGTTTTCTTTACCTCCCCAATAAATCCCTCTTTCGTTAAAATTGACGAAATTTCATTTTTTATATTTGACAAAGGAACCAAAACCTCTGTTTTTCCAACAGCTTGTGCATTCCTTATTCGGTTTAACATGTCTGTAATTGGGTCTGTCATTTGTTTAAAAATATAAAAAATTAAAAATATAAAATTAATTCTGAAATTTTTTTAAGTTTTTATTATTTTATGTTTTTATTATTTTACCAGCTTGATTTTTTAATTCCTGGAATCTCCCCTTTGTTGGCTAACTCTCGAAAGCAAATTCTGCAAAGACCAAATTTTCTCATAAAGCCATGCCTTCTTCCGCATTTAAAACAGCGCCTTTGCTTTCTTGAAGGAAATTTTGGCTTCTTTTTTGCTTTTGCTTCTTGTGATGTTTTTGCCACGGTCTTGTGAGCGAAGCGAACAAGATTGCCTCGAAAATTGGGCTGGACATATCGGACACATTACAGCTCAATTTTCGCTGGATACCTTATTCTTATCGCTTTTGTTTTACTTTTCTTCTTTCATCGGAAATCCCAATAATTTATATAATTCCAAGCCCTCTTCTTTGCTTTTTGCGTTTGTAGCTATCGTTATTTCTAATCCGAAAATTGTTTTTTCTTTTTCAGTAAAAATTTCCGGAAAAGAGATATGCTCTTTAAACCCCATCGAAAAATTGCCGTTTTTATCAATTGATTTTGGATTTAGCCCCTTAAAGTCCCTTGATCTCGGCAAGGAAAGATAAATTAATCTCTCCAGGAAATCCCACATTCTTTTTTTTCTAAGCGTAACAACTGTTGCAATTTCCAGTCCTTCCCTAAGCTTAAACCCGGCAATTGATTTCTTAGCCCGGACTAAATTTGTTTTCTGGCCCGCAATTAAGGATAAATCCTGCATTATCAGGTTCTGAATTTTTTCTCTCTCCCCAGCTGATTTTCCAACGACTGCCTTGCCAAAAGAACTGTTCAAAACCACTTTCTTTATAGAAGGAACTGCCATCGGATTTTTATATCCGAACTTCTTCATCATGGCAGGAATAACCTCTTTTTTGTATTTTTCTTGTAATTTTTCCATAAACTGCTGACTTAGTGGCTTTTACAATTGCTATATAGAGCTTTCGCACTTTCTACAGACCCTTACTTTCTGGTCTTTATCTATTTTGTATCCAATCCTTGTTGCCTTCCCACATTTCGGACAAATAAGTTTTACGTTTGACGAATTTAACGGAGCAGGTATGTCGACAACTTGTCCTTTTTCCCCTTCTCTCTTCGGCCTTATATGCTTCTTTTTCATATTAACCCCCTCAACCAAAACCTTCATTTCCTTTGGAAAAGCTCTTGTTATTTTTCCGGTTTTCCCTTTGTCCTTGCCTGATATTATTAAAACGTTGTCGCCCTTTATTATTTTCATGCTTTTTTTATAAATTTCTTTTGTCAGATTACAATAAATCAGAAGCCATCATCGCTATTTTTTCGTAGCCTTTTTCTTTTAATTCTTTGGCTGTCGGCCCTAAAATTCTAGTTCCCTTAGGCTCTTTACCGTCTCCTAAAATAACAGCCGCGTTATCGTCAAACCTAATATACGAACCATCCGCTCGTTTAAACTCTTTTCTCTGTCTTATTATTACAGCCTTTACTTTTTCATGCTTCTTTACAGCCTTTCTCGGTTCCGCCTTTTTTACGGCCGCCACAACAACATCTCCAAGTTGAGCATACCTTTTACGTGTTCCACCGGGTACATTAATAACCTGGATAATTTTTGCTCCGCTATTATCTGCTACTTTTAACATTGACCTTGTCTGTATCATGATGATTATGAACGAAGTGAATAATTATCACCCCGCCCTCTAAGCTCTACGTCCGTGTTCCCATAAAAGAACTTACAGCATAGAGGGCGGGGTCTTCGTCAAAATTTAATTCTTAAATTTTTCCTACGACTGCCCAGTTTTTATCCTTTGACATCGGTTTTGTTTCTTCTATCACAACTCTGTCTCCTATGTGGTATTCCTGGGCCGGATCGTTTGCTTTATATTTTTTGTGGGTCTTGTATCGTCTTTTGTATTTTGGGTGTTCTTTTATCGTCTCAACCTGGACAACCACTGTTTTCTGCATTTTATCCGATACCACAATCCCTTGTAATGTTTTTTTAGACATTGTTGTAGTTATTTACTCTCATTAATAATAGTCAGCATCTGGGCTATCTCTCTTTTTATGTTGCCCGCCTCCTTAACATTTTTCAGCTTTCCAGATGTGGTTTTAAACCTAAGATCACTCAGTTTTTTTCTTAAATCCTGAACAGATTTTTCCAATTCTTTTTTATCTTTTTTACGAAGTTCTGATGCTTTCATAATTATAATTTTGAGGGAAGGAGGAATGAAAATTAAGTTTCATTCCGACCGAGCGATAAATTATATAAATTTTTTCAAAAATTTCTATATGCTTCCTTTTTTAACAAATTTTGTCCTAATTGGCAACTTAACACCGGCTCCTTCCAGCGCTTCTCTGGCAATTTCTTCCTTTAACCCATCGAGTTCAAAAATTATTCTGCCCGGTTTGATCGGATAAACATAGTGGTCAACGGCGCCCTTTCCTCCTCCCATTCCGACCTCAGCTCCCTTATAGGTGACGGGCTTATCCGGAAAAATTCTTACCCAAAGCTTGCCACCTTTTTTTAAATATCTCATAATATACCGCCTAGATGCTTCCAACTGCCTTGCGGTTATCCATTTTGTCCCTAAAGATTTTAATCCAAAACTGCCGAAGTTAACTTCAGTTGCTCTACTCTCTGTGGCACCACGATTTCTCCCTCTTCCCTTGTGCCACTTTCTGTGTTTAACTTTTTTAGGCATTAATATCGGCATAAAATTTACGAATGTAATGAGTTAATTTTTGACGACCCCGCTCTCTAGGCTCTATGTTTGTGTTTTTTTCCTTAAACTACAGCATAGAGGGCGGGGTTTGAGTTCGCTACGCTCACTCAAATTTTTCTCCTTTATATATCCAAACCTTTATTCCTATTTTTCCGTAGGTGCATTGGGCTTCGTTGTGAGAGTAATCGATATCAGCTCTGATAGTGTTTCTTGGAAGCTGTCCCTGACCAAGCCACTCTCTTCTGGCAATCTCAATTCCGTTAAGGCGTCCCGACATTTCCATTCTTATACCCTTTACTTCTTTGTTGGCTATAACCCTTTCAATAGATTTTTTCATAACCATCCTAAACGGCATACGTTTTTCTATCTGTTGAGCAGCCATCTGCCCCACTAACGACGCTGAAATCCATGGATTTTTAATTTCCCTAATTTCAATTTTTATCTCTCTGGCAATTTTGTTTTTTAATTTTTTCTGTATCTTTGTTTCAACCTCTTTTTTTAGAGAATCCACTCCCTCTCCTCCTCTACCTATTATTAAGCCCGGCCTTGCTGTCTCAATAATTATGTTAAGTTTGTTTGCAGAATGCTCAATCTCGATGTTTGCAACCGATGCTTCTGACAATTTTTTTCTCAAAAAGTCTTTTATTAAAAAATCCTCTTCTAAATATTGAGGCATTTTTTTACCATAAAAACCACGGATATTCCAATCCTCCGTTCCTTTTATTCTAAATGATTTTGGGTGAACTTTATGAGACACGATATTTATGAGCGAAGCGAGTAATGTCGCCCCGCCCTCTAAGCTTTTGATTTTACTCATTTAGCATAGAGGGCGGGGTAATCTCGCTACCGCTCGGTTACTTTTTGGTTTTTATATTACTTTTTTTTCTGGGTTTTGTCGCCTTTTTCTCGGGTTTTTCTTCTTTTTTCTCTGCACTTACTCCCGCTTTCTGTTTAACTGTTTGAGTCGGATTAATTTCACTTAATGTTAAAGCAATATGGGAGGATCTTTTTATAATAGGATAAGCCCTTCCGCGCGACATAGGATGCCACCTTTTCATTTTAACCCCTTCGTCAACTGCAATTTTAGAAATAAATAAATCTGCCTCGTTTAAGTGGAAGTCATTTTTCGCTGAAGCTATCGCAGAATTCAAAAGATTTAGGACAGATCTGGCAGGCTTATTTGTTGTAAATAAAAGTATGGACTGGGCATCTACCGCCTTTTTCCCCCTTACCAAGTCGACTACTTGTCGCACTTTTCTTGGCGCTGTTCTTAAATTATTTAATTTGACTTTGACTTCCATGAAAATTTTACGAATTACGAATTTAATTTTCTATCAACGAATTACGAATTTTGTACGAATTTACGGTTGTCCCGCGAACGGGACTCCCCGTAGGGTTCTTCGTACATTCGTAATAGATTCGTTATTCGTTGATGTTACTTCTTTGCCACCGGTTTTGCGGACTGCTCTACTTTCACAGCTTCTTTTTGTTCGGCTTCCGCCTCCATTCCTTTTTGCAATTTTCCTCCATGTCTTACAAATTTAGTTGTTGGCGAAAATTCTCCAAGCTTGTGGCCAACCATATCCTCAGAAACAAGAACTGCAACGAACTCTTTACCATTATGTACGCCAAAAGTATGGCCTACCATCTCGGGGGAAATTGTAGAATATCTTGCCCAGGTTTTAATAATCTTCCTTTCATCTTTTCTCAATTTTAAAACCTTTTCAAGTAGCTTTTCGTCAATATATGGGCCTTTTCTTAAACTTCTTGGCATGATGATTATGAGCGAAGCGAATGATTCATCACCCCGCCCTCTAGGCTCTATGTCTGTGTTTCTTCTAACACCTACAGCACAGAGGGCGGGGTAAGTCTTCGCCTTACGGCTCGCTTATTTCTTTCTTCGGCTTATTATTAATTTATTTGACCACTTCTTCCTACCCCTTGTCTTTACTCCTAAGGCGGGCTTGCCCCACGGGGTTTTAGGATGTTTCAAACCAATCGGCTGTCTGCCTTCACCTCCTCCATGTGGATGGTCTACCGGGTTCATAGCAGAACCTCTAACGTGCGGTCTTCTCCCTTTTAGTCTCGATTTTCCGGCCTTTCCAACTCTGTAAAATCTATTTTCTGGATTGGAGACTGCTCCTATTGAGGCAAAGCATTCATGATTAAACTTTCTAATTTCAGTTGACGGCATTTTTAGGTTCACGTAATCTCCATCATGAGCTAAAATCTGTGCAGACGATCCTGCGGACCTCACAACTTTTCCTCCTCGTCCGACTTCTAATTCAATATTATAAACTGCTGTTCCAACTGGGACGTTTTTTAGTCTCATCCTGTTTCCTACCGTAAGTGGTGCTGCGTCTGAAAAAACAATTTCCTGTCCCACCTTTAAGTCATGAGGGGCTATAATATACTGCTTTACACCATCCTTGTATTCTATTAGGGCAATAAATGCTGTTCTATTAGGATCATACTCTAAAGCGGTTACTTTTGCCGGAAGGTCAATTCTTGTCTGTGAAAATTCGATTATTCTATATAGTTTTTTTACTCCACCTCCTTTGTGTCTGACCGTTATTCTGCCAGAACTACCTCTTCCTACACTTCTTTTTACGTATTTCAAAAGACATTTTTCTGGACTCTTTTTTGAAAGCTGGGAAAAATCAATCCCTGTCATCCCTCTTCTTCCAGCTGTTGTTGGTTTATAAATTTTCATAATTTATGAACGAAGTGAATAATTATGACCCCGCCCTCTAAGCTCTATGTCCGTGTTTTGTCTAAAAACTTACAGCATAGAGGGCGGGGTTTTTCCGCTTCGCTACAAAATTTCAATCTTTTGACCATTTTTTATCTTTACAACCCTCTATATATTTCTTATCAGATGGTTGCGGGCACTTTATAATTATTATTATATTTTGAAAATGGCAAATTAAAGTATTTCTATCTTCTGTCCTTCCTTAATTTTTACAAC